>ORJL010813457.1_pt1 | contig 17155 bp, 13 predicted proteins | sample 1779941 | NCBI WGS metagenome assembly ORJL01 (sample SAMEA104232317, study PRJEB22302) | groundwater metagenome | biome: forest; feature: aquifer; material: groundwater | place: USA | collected 2011-08-07 | depth 5.8 m | reverse complement strand
CCGGCGGCTCCATCCGCATACCTTCGAGCCTCTGCGGAATCGTGGGGCTGAAGCCCACATACGGGCGCATCAGCCGCCAAGGGATCACTCCCCTCTCGTGGTCGCTGGACCATGCGGGGCCTATGGCGCGCAGCGTGGAAGATGCCGCCCTGGCGCTGAACGTCCTGGCCGGCCACGATCCACAGGATCCCACGTCGGCACAGATGCCTGTGCCTGACTTCACCAAAGCTTTGACCGGGAACATAAAGGGCCTGCGCGTGGGAGTGCCCAGAGAATATTTCCAGGTGCCACTGGACTCTGAAGTAGGAGACGCCGTCCGCAAGGCCGTCGCGGTGCTGGAAGAGCTGGGCGCTGTTGTTACCGAAGTGTCGTGGCCCATGTTCCACTATGCGGCTGCTATATCCTCCGTCATCCTCATGAGCGAGGCCACCGCGTACCATGCCGACCTGGTGCGACGCCGTGGCGGCGAACTGGCGCCGTCGGTGCGGCTGAGGCTTGAGGCAGGCCTCCTTTTCTCCGCCGCAGATTACGTGGATGCTCAGCGGGCCCGCACACTGTTCAACAAGCAGAGCCGGGAACTGTTGGAGCAGGTGGACATCCTGGCCGGGCCGGGGGTGCCGGTGCCCGCTCCCAAGCTGAGCGCCGTCAAGGGCGGCCCGGGCAACACTGCGCAGAGCATAATCCCCACGTTGACCCAGTATTGCCGTCCTTTCAATATCAACGGGTTCCCGGCCATCGTCGTGCCGTGTGGGTTCAGCGCGTCCGGGTTGCCGATTGGGCTGCAACTGGCGGGACGCCCCTGGGACGAGGAGACGGTGCTACGTGTGGCCCACGCCTATGAGCAGGCGACACCGTGGCATGAGCGGCGTCCGGAGGTGTGACGATAGGTTGTTTCTGACGTTATGTCTAATAATTGAAGCTGGGTCATATCTGGGCGAAAGATTTTTTTGAAGAAACAACCTCGAGAATCGACGATGATGCCCAGGGGGCGCGAGGAACCGCTATGCTGCCACGAGTCATGGTTGGAGTGTAGACCGCGAGCCAGGGTATGCGAAAGAAGGAGATGGCAGAGGGAAAGGCTCGGCGCATCAGGGTTGTGAACCCTTCATATAGCTACTACTCTAGCTAGCCAGGTGTTGTTGCAATCGTTTGGTGAATTGAGCAGCTAGGCCGAGCATTGGATTTTGGCTCGATTTTCGACAAAGACAAATCCCACGCAGGTAGGCGTTTTATTCGTTTGGGCTGATGAGAGGGGGACGGTACTGAGGATGTGATAGACTGCGAGCGCCAATGGCGGTCGAAACTTCGAATCCAGGGCCGGAAATCAGCGTCTACACGTCTCCAATTGGACAGTGAGGACACGGTAACTATGGCTCCGCCGAAAGCATTCATATCGTATAGCTGGTCTTCGCCTGGCCATCGCGATCTAATTCGACAGTATGGGGAAAGGCTAATAGGTGACGGCGTAGAAGTAGTCCTAGATCAATGGGACCTCTCGGAGGGACAGGACAAGTACGTCTTCATGGAGCACATGGTTAACGACCCAAGTGTGACGCATGTCCTTATTTTCTCTGACCGTGTGTATTCGGAGAAGGCAAATGAACGGAAAGATGGGGTAGGCACCGAATCTCAAATCATTTCCAAGGAAATCTATGACAGAGTTGGTCAAAAGAAATTCCTCCCAATAGTCTGTGAGAAACAAGAAGATCGGGAGCCATGTCTTCCGGTCTTCCTACAGGCCAGAATCTGGATAGATTTCAGTACCCCTGAAGCGGTGAATGAAAACTGGGAGAGGCTCCTTCGTGCACTACACGGTAAGCCTATCCACGAGAAACCAGCGCTAGGCAAACCACCGTCCCATTTACTGGAGGATGGGACTCGCTCGGCGCTTCCGACTATCGGGAAATTCGCTGCTTTGCGTGAAGCATTGCTAAACTCAAAACCTACAACAGCCTTATATCGCCAAGACTTCCTAGAAGCAGCCATTGACTATGCCGACAAGTTGCGCGTACGAAGCGACCCTAAGTTAAAAGCGTTAGAGGAATTTGAACCGAAACTTCTGGCAGACCTTCATACTTTGCTGCCACTCAGGGATCAGTTGGTAGAGTGGCTAGAGATGGAAGCTTCTCTCGCAGATTCGTCAAAACTGGAACCAACCGTGCTGGACTTACTTGAAAAAACTCTAGCCTTGAAATATAGACCCCCCGAACTTAATGGTTGGAATGACGTCTGGTTTGAAGCGCACAGCATTTTCGTCTACGAGATGTTTCTCTATGTGATCGCAGCACTAGTCAAAGCTGACCACGTGAACTTGCTGCACTCAGTTTTGACGAACAACTATCTCCTTCCAGAATCTGAGGCTAGCCGTAACAACAGTTTCGGCACTTTTGACGAGTTTTACACCTACTCTGCTGTCTTGGAAAAAAGGAACAGACGACTTGAACAGCGCCTCATCAGCCCAATTGCTAATCTCATTAAAGAAAGAGCTACGCGGAGTGACTTGACGTTCAAGGAAATCATGCAGGCAGAACTGCTGGTTTTCCTGATTTCAATGCTTGGCGATGGTCACGCATGGCATCCTCATACTTTGGTCTTCGCAGGAAGGGGCGGTATGCGATTCCCTCTGTTTGTTCGCGCAGCCCAACATAAGTATTTTGAGCGAATTCGGGTCATCACTGGAATTAATACCGCAGACGAATTGCGCGCAAAGTTCAAGGAAGGGCTGGAACGAAACAACGTTAGTAACTGGTCTTTGACATTCCACACCGATGTGTCCTTTAGGGCTCTGACGAACATGGATGCTTTGGACACCATCAGTTAAGCCAAAGTGTCTCACGTTTGGCGCAGTGCCTACCGTAGGAAGGCCAGATGGGTCAGAGAGATCTGGTGATTGGCCAATACGCCCTAGATGCTTCGTCGGCGAACCGATGTTGAAGGCTAAGGAGTCCAACCACCTCCTCAGCATGACATGAACGCTTTCGTCCTGTCTTTCTGCTCTTTCTGCAGTTCATACGTTCACCGCAAAAATATAGCCCGCTCATTTCCTTCGACTGACCCTTCGCTTCGCTCGAGAGTCCCGATTTCATACGGGACTCTCGACAGAGTAGGAGCTTCGGCTCAGGATGAGCGGGCTATTTTGAGGCAATGGCTCAAAAGGAACGGATGGCTACGGTATAAGCAGCAGCTTGCCGGTGGTGAGGCGGTTCTCAAGCTGGCGGTGGGCCTCCGGCGCGTCCTTCAACGCAAACTTGCCGTGGATGTGCAGCTTGAGCTTACCTGACTTGACCCATCCCAGGACATCGCCCGCCCGCTGGAGGAGTTCGTCACGGGTGGCTGTATAGCTGACCAGCGTGGGCCGCGTCAGGAAGAGAGACTTGGAGTTCAAGACGGAGACCTGCACTGGAGGCACGGGGCCGCTGGCGTTGCCGTAGAGAACCATGTAGCCGCGCGGCGCCAGGCAAGCGATGCTCTTGTCGAAGGTGGTGACGCCAACGGCGTCGTACGCCACCTGGACGCCCTTGCCGCCGGTGATCTCCTTGACCAGCTGCTCGAAGTCCTCCTTGGCATAGTTGATAACGTGGTCGGCACCAGCCTGGCGCGCAAGCTTTGCCTTGTCCTCGGTAGAGACGGTGCCGATGACCGTAGCTCCCAAGGCCTTGGCCATCTGTACCAGCAGCAAGCCGACGCCGCCCGCGGCTGCGTGCACCAGGGCAGTATGTCCCGGCTTCAAGGGGAACGTAGTATGGCAGAGGTAGTGAGCGGTCATGCCCTGTAGCATTACCGCTGCGCCGGCATCAGCGTCCAGGCCCGCGGGCAGCTTCACCAGCCGCCAGGCGGGGGCCACCACCTTATCGGCATAGGATGAGCCGACGCCTGTGTAGGCCACCAGGTCTCCCACTTTGACCTCTGTCACGCCGCTGCCAACTTCAGCCACGACTCCGGCTCCTTCCTGCCCAGGTATGGCGGGCAAGGTTGGCGGGTTCATACCTGAGCGGGTGTACACGTCCGTGTAGTTCACGCCAATGGACTTTAGCTGAACAAGGGCTTGTCCGGGGCCTGGGTGCCGATCCGGCACATCCACGTACTTCAGGACTTCCGGGCCGCCGGTCTGAGATATCTGTACCGCTTTCATGTTGGGATTCCTCCTCCGTGTTGTGGATGTACTGTAGCAATGGAGCCTCCGCATGTCCAGGGAGCACGGCTAGCGGTTGGTGCCATGTCGCTGTGTAGACATCCGCCCGTGGTTCGACGGGTCCGATTGCATCGCGACTCTCGACGGAGTCGGAGCTCATCACGAACGGATATTCAAGGCGAAACCACCACACCCAAAGCGACCAGAATCCCTGGTGCCAGGTTTCTTACGCGTAAGGCCCCAGGTGCACACCGCCGATGATGTGCATGTGGCCGTGGTCCTGGCTTTGCATGGCATCCATGCCGAAGTTGCCCAGCAGCCTGAACCCGTTGGGGCAGTGCTGCCTCCCGAGCGCCACAGCTATCTGGGACACCCTGGCGATTACGGGGTCGCCCCAGAGTTCTGACTGTGTCATGTGCTTTCTGGGCACCGCCAGGAGCATTACAGGCACCCAGCGAAGGCGGTTGCGGAATACTACGACGTCCGCATCTTCGTACAGGATATCGGCGGGCGACTTGCGGACGATGATCTGGCAGAATATGCAGTACTGGTGGGCCAGACTGGTATCTCTGGGCTGGATGGTCAATGCATGCGCCTGGCGGGACGTCTTCTTGAGTCTCCGCGGGCCCCGCTATCCCGGTAGTCCGGCGCGGTGATGGGCACCAGCGTTACCAGGCTGACGTCCTTGAGTCGCGACTGGACGGCCTCGGGGGAGTCTTCGATGAAGCCGCGCACCGTGATAACCGTGGGTAGCCTGGTCTCCTGCCGGTACACAATGATCTGGTACAGCTTTTCCTCGGCCCAGGAGGTGCTGCTCTGCGCTCCCAGATCATCCAGCACCAGGAGCGGAGCGGTGCGCACCTCCTCAAAGAACTGGTCATAGGACACGGGACTCTGGGGGCTGAAGGTCAGCCTCAGGTAGTCCAGGAGGTCAGGAACGAAGGCAAACATGGCGGGCTGGCCCTGGCGCTCTCGTTCGTTGACTATGGCCACGGCCAGGTGGGTCTTGCCGCAGCCAGATACCCCCGTCAGCACCAGCCAGCCGGCCGGGTCCTGGGCGAAGAGTTTGGTGGCGGTGAGGGCGCGTTTGAGGCTCTCCTGTCCTGTGGCGTCTGCGTGATTGCCCCGCGGATCGAAGTTCTGGAACGTCATCCTGGTCATCAACTCGGACTTGATCCTGTCCAAGCGCGAGTGGGAAGACGAGTGCTCACCCATATTGATCAGTGTGACCTGTTCTCTATCCTCCAGGCGGGCCCGCAAGGGCTCTTCCAGGCGGCCCATGGGGACGCTCAATGCCACTACGGTAGGGAGTTGCCGGTTGAAACGGTGGTTCAAGACCTGGTTCAGCTTCTCCTGGGCCCATGGAGTGGTGGCGTGAGCACCCAGGTCGTCCAGGGCCAGCACCGGAGCGTTGCGGACGTGGTCGAATAGCTCGTCGTAGGTGATATCACTGCTGGGGGCAAAGGTGGAGCGCAGGTGGTCCAGCAGGTCCGGCACGGAGATATAGAAGGCAGGCTCCCCTAGCTCCAGGCGCCGGTTGACGATGGCGGCCAGCAGATGGGTCTTGCCCGACCCAACGGGGCCTGTGAAAGCCAGCCAGCCCCTTGGGTCCTCGGCGTACTCCGTGGCTGCCTGGTACGCCTCTCTGGACCTGCGTTGCGCCTGGGGCTCAGAGGAACGCCCCTGAGCATCCAGGCTTTGGAAGGTGAGGCGTGAGAGTGCCCCCAGATTGCTGAATCGCTTCAGCCTGTCCAGTCTCTGGGACTGCGTTGCCTGGGCCTGGCAGGAGCACGGCACCGCCTTCCCAAAGTTGGTATGGCCCAGAGGGACGTTGGCCCTTACCCATCCACGGCCACCGCACCTGGGGCATTCGTCGTCGCGGGGCTCCTCCTCAGCGTGTGAGGTGTCCGTAGCGGCGTTCGTACTCTTTGGGGTCAGTCTTTTTAGAATATCGCCCAGGCTCTCCATCGCTTTTACCCTCTGTGGCCCATCGCTCCAGGATGCGAGACACATACTTCCAGTTCCGGCGGTTCAATCTCACCGCCTCGCGGAATGCCTCCTGGATCCAGGGCCACGGGTACGTCCTTTCTGCCTCTTCCAGCTCTTCGGCCAGAATCGGCCCAACAGGGCCGATGTTCTCCTCGTACAGTGGGAAGATATTGGGCCGCTCCAAGTCAGGTTCCCTAGATGAGGCTTCGGGCATCACCTGCGGCTTTCCTTCGGCCTGAATCCTCGTCAGCGCTTGACGACCTGGCTCATCGTTCACGAAGACCAGAGACTGAGGATCGCCTTCTCCCTGCAGCAGCAATGAACCCCTGTCTGTGGCCTGGCGGATTCCTCGGAGTATGGCGCTGGCGGCGCCCTCAGTCTCCTGGCCCAGTCCGTTGAGGAGTACGGGGTCAGATATAAGCTCTTCCATGGTCAACCAGAGACGCCGGCTGCGCCGCTGGTGCACAAGGCCCAGCACGCGGAGGGTGCACTTAAGCTCAGCTAGGGATGGAATCTCCTGCAGGAGAGGCCCTAGAATTGCCGAGGGCACCGGAGTATATCTGGCACCTCGGGGAAAGCCATCAGAAGGCGCCACGCTACGAAGCCTCTTGGGCAGCAGCCAGGTTCTCGAAGCGGGAGTACTGCTCTCGGAAGTAGAGGTTAAGGTTCCCCAGGGGCCCGTTCCGGTGCTTGGCCACAATGATCTCGGCAATGTTCTTGGGATAGGTCTCGGTGGGATGAATGCGCTCCCACTCCTCTTCTTTGAGGTAGACGTCGTCTCTGTAGATGAAGAGAACTACGTCGGCGTCCTGCTCTATGCTACCGCTGTCCCGGAGGTCGGAAAGCTGTGGCCGGTGGGAAGGCCGCTGTTCAGGCGCCCTGCTGAGCTGCGAGAGGGCCAAGACTGGGACGTTCAGGTCCCTGGCCAACCCCTTGAGGGAGCGCGATATTTCGCTCATCTCCTGGACACGGTTGTCTTGCCGCCCCGGGACGTGGATGAGCCCTATGTAGTCCACAACGAGCAGGTCCAGGCCACGCTCCAGGAAAAGGCGGCGTGCCTTGCTGCGGATATCAACCATGGTCGGAAAGGGCGAGTCGTCTATGTAGATGGGCAGATCTGAGAGCGCGCCCACGGCGTTGATGACCCGCTGCTGCTCCCTTTCAGTGATGATGTTCAGATGCAGGCGGTGGCTGTCCACCTGCGCTTCCGCGGACAGCAGGCGGTACGCCAACTGCTCCCTGCTCATCTCCAGGCTGAACAGGCCCACGGTGCTGCCTCTCCTGGCGCCATTGCGGGCGATGTCCAGGGCCAGGGTGCTTTTACCCAGGCTGGGGCGCGCCGCCAGGATCACCAGGTCGGAGCGTTGTAGCCCCCCTAGGAGGTTATCCAGGTCGGAAAAGCCTGTCATGAGGGGGCCGGGTCCTGTAGTGGAGGTGGGACTAGTTGCGCTCTCCTCCAGGTATTTGTCCAGCACCTCTCTCAGCGATACGAAATCCCGGCTTTCCTGTCGCGAGCGGATGCGGTACAGCAGGTCCTCGGCTTGCTGGAGGGTGGCGTCCACATCGGCATCAGTAGCAAACCCCATGCTCGCAATCTGGTTGGCGGCTTTGATGAGGTTGCGCATGGTTGCCGTGCGGGACACGATCCTGCCGTAGTGCTCCACATGGACGGAGGTGGGCACGCTGGCTACAAGGTGGCTGAGGAAGGCGGCGCCGCCCGCGGTCTCCAGCTTCCCCATGTTGGCCATCTCGTGGGCCACGGTTACCTGGTTGATGGCCTCTCCCCTCTGCAATAGAGCGAGACAGGCTTCGTAGGTCCAGCTGTTGCGCTCCCGGTTGAAGTCCTCGGACTTCAGGAACGGCGCTACCTGAAGGAGGGCAGGGCCGTCTATCAGGATGGAGCCCAGGACAGCCTCTTCAGCCGCCTCATCGTGGGGTTGTACCCGCTCAACATACATAGGAGACGTCCAAACCAGTTAGGAGTCCTGCGCTGTTTCTTCCTGTTCCACAGTTGGTTCCTCTGCCACCGCCTCCGGCTCGACAACCGTAGCCTCGGCAGTCGGCTGCCCGGCTGCGGCAGCTTCCTGGGGTTGGCCGGCGGCTGTTACCTGGACCTGAATGGCGGCTGAGACGGTTGGGCTAAGCCGTATCTCTAGCTGGTAAGAGCCCGCTTCATGGATAGGCTCTCCCATCTGGATGGCGCGCCGGTCTATCTCTCGTTCCGTGATGCGGGACAGTTCCTCCGCGACCTGCATAGAGGTGATGGCGCCGTAGAAGCGGCCCGTGGGGCCGGCTTTGGCAGTGAGGTTTACAGGCAACTTGGCCAGGTGTTCCGCCAGTGCCCGCATGTCCTGCTCTTCTTTTAGGCGACGAACCTCTGCCGTCGCCTGTATGGTCTTGATCCGCTGCACCTGGTCGTGAGTGGCGGGAGCCGCCAGGCTCTTGGGGATGAGGAAGTTGCGGGCATAGCCGTTCTTCACCTCTTTGATCTCGCCTGCAAGACCTGTGCCTGGAACGTCGGTTAGAAGGATGATTCGCATGCTAGATATAACCTTTCCACATTGGTTGATATTGGCTGCCATGTTACTCTTGGGTCGCTCTAGTTTCCCATAAAACCAGGCACTCCCTCAAGGAAGAAAGAAGCCTGTTACGGCCTTTTCCTGCAGAACACGTGAGCTATTATACTTGCCCCAAGCCTGCTTGAGAAGAGGTTGCTTGCCTCGCCGTGTTTCAGGATTTGGTAAACTAGCTGCACCACAAGCCATTTGCCTATCCTCTCTTTGCATCTGGACGGAGGGACATTGTATGACCTACGGTATCACCATCAAGCACGATCAGGGCGGCAAACGTTTGGAGCTACGGTGTCCTCATCAGAACGGGCTGCTGTACGTTGTCCCCAGCGAAGGGAGTTGGGTCTGTACCGAGGAACATTTGCACGCCCATGCCCTGGCCGGCTTCTTCAGGGATATGGTATCTCTCAACGACCCTCAGGTACAGCACCTGATGCAGCGCTGGGGACTCTACTTCCGTGCGCAGCCTCCTCAGCCAGAGGAGTAGAGGAACTTGTGCAGTCCCTTACCCTAGCTGGCGGGGGTAGGCGTTGGCTCTTGTTCCAGCGGCGGAGCCTCCGACTCAAACAGCTTGGTCAGCTCTTCGCCCTCTATGGTCTCATGAGTGATGAGGTGGCGCGCTAGCTGTATCAGCTTGGCTTTGTGGGCCACCAGAACGCTCTGGGCGGTATCGCGGGCCTCCTGTATCAGAGTGTTGACCTCCTGGTCGATCTGTTCCGCCACGTGATCGCTGTAGTCCCGCTGCTCAGAAATCTCCCTGCCCAGGAAGATGAGTTCCTCCCGCTTTCCAAAGGTGCGAGGGCCCAGACCGCCTAGCATTCTTGCTGCTTTGACGTATATGCGAGGAAAGTCTCGGCTGGCACCGTCGGCGTGGTTCCGGTGACGCTGCTCTTCCAGGTACTCCACCAGGCTAAAATCTTCCTCCTTGCGGGACCGTAGAGTACGTCCGTCCTTCATGTGCACCAGCAGGTCATTACCGTAGACCTCTAAAGAATCTATATTCCCTGCCTCAACCTGCTGCACAAGCATATTGATAGGCACTTCTTCGTAGTTGGGAACCTCACTCATGCCGTAGCGAGTGACCATGTTACGGGCTACCTGCGTGGCCATCTCCAGATCGTTGCTGGCTCCGGTGGTAGTCTCGTTGAACACCAACTCCTCTGCTACACGACCGCCCAGAGCCATGGCCAGCATGTCCTTGAACTGCGCCTTGGTGAAGAGGTGCCGGTCCTCGGGAGGGACCGAGCGGGTATACCCGCCAGCCATTCCTCGTGCCACTATGGAGACTTTTTGCACTGTGTCGGCGTTAGGAAGCAGATGCCCTACCAGGGCATGTCCAGCCTCGTGGTACGCGGTGATCTCCTTCTCCTTGTGGCTGATCACTCTGCTCTTCCGCTCCGGACCAAGGGTCACCCGGTCTACGGCCTCGCCAAACTCCTCAAAGGTGATTGTCTTCTTGCTGCGCCGGGCTGCAAGGATAGCGGCCTCGTTGACGAGGTTGGACAGATCTGCACCGCTGAACCCGGGAGTTTCCTTGGCGATGACGATCAAATTGACTTCTGGATCCAGGGGTTTGCCTTTGGTGTGGACCTTCAGAATGGCCTCACGACCAGCTATGTCCGGAAGGTCCAAGACCACGCGACGGTCGAAACGCCCCGGCCTGAGAAGCGCGGGATCCAGAATGTCTGGCCGGTTTGTGGCCGCCATTACGATGACGTTGGTGCTGGAGTCAAACCCATCTATCTCCACCAGGATTTGGTTCAGGGTCTGCTCTCGCTCATCGTGGCCGCCGCCCAGGCCTGCGCCCCTGTGCCGCCCTACGGCGTCTATCTCGTCCACGAAGACGATGCATGGTGCGTTCCGCTTGGCCTGGTCGAACAGATCGCGTACCCTGGCTGCGCCAACGCCCACGAACATCTCCACAAACTCGCTGCCACTGATGGAGAAGAATGGTACGCCGGCTTCTCCCGCCACGGCCCTGGCCAGAAGGGTCTTGCCTGTGCCCGGCGGCCCTACCAGGAGCACTCCTTTGGGAATGCGGGCGCCCAGGGCTAGGAAGCGTTCTGGGAACCTGAGGAACTCCACAACCTCCTGGAGCTCCACTTTGGCCTCTTCCACGCCAGCCACATCGTCAAAGGTTACACTGGGCTTGTTCCCAACGAACATCCTAGCCCTGCTCCTGCCGAAGCTCAGGGTTTGGTTGCTGCTTCCCTGTGCCTGACGCATCATGAACAGGAGGATCCCGCCGAATAATATCAAGGGCAAGAAGTTGAACAGGACGTTGAAGAGGCTGGAGAGGCCGCTGGACCCTTTGACCTGGACGTCCACACTGCCGTCGCCGCTAGATACTCCCGCCTTCTGCAGTATGTCTACTATGCTGGAACCAGACTCTTTGCGAGAGGTGTACGTCTGGCCATCTTTAGTGTTTATGGTCAGAGAATCACCCGAAACCTGGATAGAGCTTATCCGGCCATCCTTGGCCATCTGCACCACCCAGCTTATGGGCTTTTCGCCGCTGCTGCGTGGGCCGGACATAAAAGAGTAGAACACCATGATGATGGCAGCAGCCACCAACATGTAGATTATCGTGTTTCTTAGCCAGTGGGCGCGCATTGTAAACTCCGAGGGATTATGAAACCTGTTATCGTTATAAACCTTGTTTCTATTGTACTGGAGACAAGGCCGGAAAGGAAGGGCGGCGGTTTTCCGTTGCTGCTTGTGTGCATCGCCTCCCCAAAGGTATCATGAACATGTCAGTTGTCGCAAAAGGAGGAATCGTGGCTGCCACTGCTGGTAGACAGGTGGTCAAGTACAACTTCTACAAGGTGGCGCCGGAGTGGCGCCGGCTCTCGACCGCCGAGCGCGAGCAGAGCAAGGCGGAATTCGCCTCCATGGTAGAGGAGACGGCTCTTGACATGCAGGTCAGAAGCTACAGCCTGGTAGGGGTCCGCGCCGACGCCGATATCCTGCTCTGGTGCATTGCCCCTGACCTGGAGCAACACCATGAACTGGCGGCCATGCTCAACCGCACCAGGCTGGGAGCATTCCTGGCTACGACGTATTCGTATTTGGCCATGACACGCCACTCCCAGTACGTGGCGGAGCACAAGCATAGCGGGCAGGAAGGGACGCGGCTGACCCTGGAGCCGGGCGCGGCTCCCTATCTGGTCGTTTACCCATTTGTGAAGACGCGGCCCTGGTACACCCTACCCAGGGAGGAGCGCCAGGCGATGATGAACGCTCATTTCGCGGTGGGGCACAAATACCCATCCGTGCGAATAAACACCACGTACTCCTTTGGGCTGGACGACCAGGAGTTCGTCCTGGCCTTCGAGACCTCCAGCCTGTCAGACTTCCAGGATCTGGTGGTGGACCTTCGGGAGACCAGGGCCAGTGCTTACACTTTGAGAGACACGCCGATATTCACAGCCATCGCCAGGCCGCTGCTGGAGTGCCTGGATGCCCTGGGCTAGGGACTAGCCGAAGCGTCCGCCTTGCATTGATCCATACCGAGCGGTATCAGGCATACCTGTCAGTCCTTGTGGGGCCTGGCGGCTTTGGGCCCTGTCTCAGGCAAGAACGCCGCAGGTATGAGGATCAAGAGCGGCGTCAAGGATAGCAGTACCAGGCTTGGTACATACGACCCTCCCATGGCGTCGGCCATTACGCCTACCAGCAGAGGAGAGAAGACCGTAGCCAAGTTGCCTGCGGTAAGTGCTGCTGCAGTGACCAGTGGCACCTTCTCCGCTGACACTCCGGGCAGCTCCGTCGGAATGGTGAACAGCGTGGGGTTGAACAGCCAGAAACAGATGCCCATCACGACTATGGATGCGGCCAGGAGGTACGTGTTAGGGAGTAGCACTGCTCCCATAGCAGTTACTGGCAACAGCAGGCCTGTCGCCCACAGTATGGGCTTGCGTCGTCCTAGCTTTGCCATCAGCACTCCGCTGATAGGGTTGATGATGATTCCCATGACAGGCACCATGGCAACCAACGAGCTTGCCTGTTCCAGGGGCATGTTCCGTGCCTCATGGTAGTAGGTGGGCAGCCACGTAGCGAACGCCACGAAGACGGCGAAGGGCCCTACACCTGCCAGGGAGAGGAGTATGGCGTTCTTCTCTCTGAACACCTCCACAACTTGGCTTATTGAGAAGGCGGATACCGGCGTTGTGGAAATTGGAGAAGCCTTACCAAGGAATAGCCACGCCGCCGTCCCCAGAAGCCCTATGGCGCCGTACAGGGCCAGGACGGCCTGCCAGCCACCCAGGGCGTCTGCCAAAGGGACGCTCACGAACATGCCTATTGCTACCCCAAGCCCTTGTCCCGCCAGGCTCAGGCCCACCATGAGTGGGCGCTCCTTCTGGCCGAACCACTCAGTCGCTATTGCCGTCGTGGCTGGAAGTAGAATGCCGGCGCCAGCTCCGAACACCAGGCGCGCCCCAACGATGGCCCAGAAGTTTGGGGCGACCACTACCAGGACTCCAATGCTCATGAGTAGCCCGCTGATGGCCGCAGCCTTCCTGGTGCCCAACCGCGAGGCGATCACCCCGCCTGGTATAAGGAAAGCGGTCAGAACGACGTTCACGGCCACTATAAGTATGCTGACCGCGCTCCTGCTTATGCCATAGTGGTCGATGATGTCTGGGAACAGTGGCGTAGGGCCAAACATGTTGATGCCCATGGCTACCTGCAAAGGGAAAAGCACTGTGGCAACAATCCAGCGGTAAGGGCTGTTGCCCAGGAGATGCGCCGAGGAAGTCTGTACTTGCATTAGAGAGTTCCTTATCTGGAGCTAGCCATAGCTGTGAGGCCGATGTTGAATTGGTGTGCAAGCCTAAACATGTTACGTGCCGGTGTCAACCGCCAGGGAGCCAGCGGGATGGACCTTTACAGCTCGCATGGCCAGGAACAATGGGATCTCTGCGCGGGCCCGGTTCTCGGCCCTGGCCCATGGGCCTCCGCGGCTCGTTTTGGCTGCGGGCCACTCCTCCAGGCAGTTGACCCACAGGCCGGCGTCCGCCAAGCTGTTGACGTAGGCCTGAATTGGCCTGTGGTACGTCCATGTGAACTTCCTACCCGGCTCTTTGAAAGGCTTCATGTCTATGGGTATCCTCAGCGGGCTCAGGTACGTGTCCACCTCGCGGTACAGCACTTTCTGGTCTCTATCCAGACGCCAGCGGCTTTGTCTGGGGATGCGGAAAGCGGGATGGTTGACCACCAGCGCTAGGCGTCCCTGGGGGCGCAGCAGGCGCGAGCACTCCACGAAAACCGGCTCAATGGGGTCTGTGTTCTGGGCCGCCAGCACGCAGGCCATGGCATCGAAGGAGTGGTCGGCCAGGAACTCCATACTGCGAGCGTCTCCCACGTGGTACCGGATGGCCTTTGGGGAGCGCTGGCGTGCCATTTGCACAAGCCGTGGAGAGAGGTCTACCCCAGTGACATCTGCGCCATGCTGATGAAGCGCTCTGCTGACCACGCCCTGCCCACAGCCTACGTCCAAGACATTCTCACCCTTCTGCAGATCCAGCAGGCGCAGGACTCCAGGGATGACGACGCGCTGGTGGAAATCGGTGCCCTTTTCCGATGCCAGGGAGTCGTACCAGTCGGCGACTTGCTCCCAGGAATCGGTGGGCGTTGGCACCGTAGGGCTTGTGGGCGGCTCAGAGCGCCCCTGGGGTTTGCGAATAGGCCTTGTCACGCACGTATTGTAGCAGCAGACGCCAATAGTTGGGGAATGGAGGGGGAAGTGCACTCGCTGGCACTCACTTTGATGGTGTGTGTAGCGCAGCGAAACCCACCCTATGCACTCCGAAGGCCCGCTCACTCCCTTCGACGTTGCTCAGGGTGAGCGGGCCTTCATTTCCAGCTCAAATGGTTCGACGGGCTCACCACGAGCGGGAAATGATGTAGTTCTCGCAACCAGCGGTAGCCGGCAGGAGCGTTACGCGTTCAGAATCATTTAGGAGTATACTCGCGCTCCCAATTCAGGAACTCCTCATTCCTGATCACTTGCCTCATGAGTTCCGGAGTGGCCTGACGGTCTTTCAGGTCCGCCACCGACCCGCCGTCTTTCAGGTACTTCAAGGCGTCGTATATGGCTTTGACCGCCATGGCGAAGGGAGGCTGCCCTAGGCCAACGCCCAAGTAAACCAGCTTCACCCCGTTAGCCACAAAGAATGGAGCGTCCTGTTTTATGTTCCCGGAGAGGCCGGTAATGGTCGGCGACGTGGTGGATAGAATTGGCAGCGAAGTAGCTTTGTGCACGGCTTCGATGTCGGCGCGGCTCAGGGGAACGCTGCCGCCGGGCAGCATGATGGCATCCACCCCCGCCTGGGAGTAGGCCTTGATGCGCCGGATGGCTTCTTCTTTGGATAGCTCTTGTATCGCTGTGGTCCGGGCAGCAATGACTGTGGTTGGGTCGGTGCGGGCGGCCACCGCGGCCTTGAGCTTTCCCACTTGCTCCGCTTCCGGGATCATCAGCGCGTGGCGGCTCACTGTGGTGTCCAGCCGTGTGGGCACCAAGTTGTCCTCGATCTCGATGGATGCTACGCCGGCGGCTTCCAACTCTCTAACGGTGCGGAAGACGTTCACCGGCGTTGCGCCGCCGTCGTCGGCATCAACGGTCAGCGGTAGGCTGGCGGCGCGTGTAATGCGACGGCATACGTCTACCATGTCTGTCATGTTGGTATACGGCACGCTGTCTGGTACGCCCATGTCGGCGGCCTTTGCAACCGACCCCGCCAGTTTGCATGCTTCCCATCCCAGCATGTCGGCGATGCGGGCGGACAGCGAGTCGAAGATTGGAGCTGCCGGTGTGCAAGCGTTCCTGGACAGAATAGCCCTGAAGCGTTCTCGAGCCTGGCTCATGATACTTCCCTCCTATAAGTCCTAACGAGGATTCATTGGCCACAATCTCCACCGCACGGTGGAGGTGTCTGAGACACATACCAGTGTTCTCGCGGCGCATAGTATAAGTACCGCGCAGCCCCGTCAAGCGACGTGCTGCAACGTGCGGTCAGCGGCGAGTGCATACACAGGTGAGAAGCCCCTGACAACCATTGTCATTATCTTATACGACGCCTAACCGTAGTATAATACTATGACTAATTGCAGATAGTATTTTATACGAATGCTACACTAAATCTTAGAACGCTACTAAGGTAGATGGAGTGGTTTATACAAATGCTAGCCGCATTCTTATACGTAGACTAACCACAGCTAGTATTTTGTACAACTACTAGCCTAAATATTAGACCTGGGCTAAGACTGCTACCTGGGACTGCAAAGTGGTGCGCCCGGTGGGATTCGAACCCACGACCCCCGGTTTCGAAGACCGATGCTCTGATCCGCTGAGCTACGGGCGCGTTTAACCCCAAATACGATTGTATAGGATTTCAACTGCCTGGTCACCAACTACCCGCCAAACCTTGCCTTGGCCCCCTTCTCCGTCGTCATCTCTTCCAGCCGCCAGTACGCGGGCAGGTCCACGGTCTCGTTCATCTCCTGCTGGGTGGCTGTAACCGTGGCGGCGTCCATGTTGGTCTTGCCGTTTTTCTTGATTTCCATCAGGCTTTCTCGGACAGCATGGAATGCGGGCACCAGGGCGGAGTTGGGGTCCAGAACCAGTGTATAGCCTATCTTTGCTGCCTCTCTCACCGTCAAACCAACACGCTCCATGCTCCCCATCATCGCAAACGCTACCATGGGCGCACCTATTTCCTTGTGGAGCATCTCCATCTCTTCGCGATTGCGTCCGCCCGCCAGGATCATGTCCGCCCCTGCCGCCCTGTAAGCCTTTGCCCGTGCTATGGCCTGCGGCACGCTCTCGTCGCGTATGGCGTTGGTGCGGGCGATGATGACGAAATCAGGGTCTTCCTTGGCAGCCACGGCGGCCTTTACCTTGTCCACCATGTCTTCCAGAGAGATAAGGTGCTCAAAGCCCCTGTGGTGATGGGCCCGCTTTGGGACTATCTGGTCTTCGATCTCTATGGCTGCGGCGCCGGCGTGCTCATACTCCCAGATGGTGCGCTGCATGTGCAGAGGCTCGCCGAAGCCGGTGCAGCCGTCCACAACCACAGGTATCTTTGTCTTCACTGTGATCTCGTGTATGGCTGTGGCCATCTCGGTGACGGTGATCATGGCCTCGGTGACGTTCATAACGTAGCCACGAGTGCCGGCTCCCAAGTAGAGGGCCTGGAACCCCATGCGCTCAGCCAGCTTGGCTGTCAAGGGGTCGTAGCAGTTCACTGCCAGCACTCCTTCACCTCGTGCGATCAAGTCCCGCAGTTTCCGGCCTGGCCCTCCCATGGCTCACCTCCTGATGATGTATTGGGAATTCGCCTGGGATTATAGAGGGGTGTTGTGCTCAGGACAACCGTGAAAGGCTACTGTGGCGACTCCACGAACACGCCCAGCCTGGCCGCCTCGCGCAGCGCCTCGTCCACCAGCACCACCTGGGGGCCGT
>ORJL011396391.1_pt1 | contig 17158 bp, 10 predicted proteins | sample 1779941 | NCBI WGS metagenome assembly ORJL01 (sample SAMEA104232317, study PRJEB22302) | groundwater metagenome | biome: forest; feature: aquifer; material: groundwater | place: USA | collected 2011-08-07 | depth 5.8 m | reverse complement strand
GTTACTTTTGGCAGGACGTCCGGTCAGGACGTTCATGGGAACTTTATCAATGCGGTCTTTGTTACGCCTGAGCTGATATCCGACCCAGCTCGGGAGCTTGAGCAATTCCTGCGGTATGATCTCTTCCATTTTTCTCTTCTCTTTTCTTCTCTCATCTTCCATTTTTAAACTCCGTTTTGAAATAAGTAATCCTTAACCCTCCGGTAACAATCAAATAGCTTGCGCGCCTCCGAATCGGCGTAAAATTCCTCACATGCCTTATGGACTGCCGGGATATCGTCAAACAGGATCCTTTTAAGCCGACCCGACCCCTCAATGCCCTTCATAGCAAACCCGCAATAGAGCAAATACGTAGCCAGATAGAGATTCCCCGCTTCAAAGCACTTGTCTTTCATAGTTTCACTGCCTCCTACTAGCTACATACGCAAAGAATTGGAAAACTGACGAAAATATTTTATTTTTTTTCACTTCACAAGCCCCTCTACTAGCTACATACGATGTTTTTGGTAAAACTGCCGGAAATATTTTCACTTTCTTCACCAGCTTCACTCCCTAAGCGTATATTCCCCTTTTCCCCGAAAAGTGTCGGAACTTTTTTGCCCCTCCATAGGTGATTACGCAAAATTCTGAAAAGTGTCGATGCTTATTTGAAAATATTTTAGCTTCCCCATAGGTATAGACGACATTTTTCAGAAAGTGTCGGGGCTCCCAACCTCCCTACTGTAGTTATTACGTTTTTAGGGCCGAAATTTCGCACCTTTCTTCAACTTTCCTTCCCAAGGTGTATATACAGATTTTTTCGCTCAAATGCCCCCCCTAAATCGTATATACGCCTTTTTTCATCAAAGTGTCTCACCCTCACTGCGTATATACCGGGCTTTCTGTCAAAGTGTCGGGAACTTTTAACCCCTCACCTATGGACACGCAATATTTTTCAAAGTGTCGAAGCCTAAAATGAAAAAGCCATCTCCCGCCAGTCGACTGGAGATGGCTTTCTTGTACATCTGTGCGCGGCGCAGTGATCAGCTGTGCCACATTGGATCTACTATAATTTTATAACAATGGATTATTTTGACAATGGGGTCGTTACTACGAATTAGTAATAATTATTTGGTGCGTTTAGGGGGGCTAAAAGCAAAAAACGCTCGGGCGGGCGATAAGATACAATTATCAATAAACTATTTTTTCGGAACATTAAACGCCATAACGGTCATAATTAATTTTCGATTTTTATCTTCGGGATTGTGAAGAATATATTTTAAGCTTGTTTCATCGCGCTTACCCAAGTCGGTCTCAAAACATGGATGAGCCTTAATCAAATCTGGTATCTGGGAAAGCACGGAAGAAAAGTTTTCATTTCTATTGAACAAAATTATCGCTGTCTTAGTATCACGCCAACTAGTGTATTTCAAAATCTGATCAACGGTATCACTGAAACATTTTGCCCCTTGCCAGATTTTGCATTCAGCAATAAATACATTCTTACCTTCAAAACGAATAAGAATATCCGTTTTCCCTGAGTAATTAAAGGTCTCTCCGGTGGCCATGCCTTCATAGTGGCTATTCAAAGGCACAATAAATTGCCATCGGATAGATTCTTCGTCCATATCATAAAAAGCTTTTGGGCTACGCTCCATGACTATCGCCATTCGTGAAATCAAGTCTAAAATATGATTATATTCTGTCTCGTGTAGAACCGGCTCTCTTGGATCGGTATTTTTCTCTCGCGGTTGCTCGATTTTGGGCGGTCTTCTCGAAACGGGGATTACATAGGTTGAACTGTCTTCAGGGCGCCTCTTAATGGGTATTCCAAGACTCTCTACCAATGTTTCATCCCTGAGTATGGCGCTTCTTCTTGCGGCAACAAGTTTGCGCGTTTCGTCTGTAACATATTTATTATGAACTTCGGCATCATGCGATAATCGACTGAGATTATCTTTTATCTGTTTAATATCTTGATCCAGTTTGTTTTTTAAAGCCTCTGTGCTCATATCTTGAGGAAGTCCCGAATAGTTCAAATGCACTTCATTGCCAATGATATTTCCTCGTATCCCAGATAAGGAATATGCTGACGGCCGACATTTAAAATATTGCCCATCACCTTCAAATGGGATAACGATAGTAATTGATGTGCCTTTTACCAATGTAGGTTCATCATTATCAATAACTGCATAATCGAAACGGCCTCTAACATCGATGTTGATATCTTGGGGAGGAAGAGCATGCTTACGATCATCATGCAAGACAGCAACTACAGGAGAATATCGTCCCACAAAATAAACATATAGATCATCGTCTGTTTCTTTAAGTAGCCGCTCACGTTGCAAGGATGAGATTTCCGTTCTCAGTCCTTGTTTCATTTGCTCTAATAAAGTTGAAAAATCAATATCGCTAAATAATAGGTCGTCCCGAGAACCCCTCATGCTCGTTTCTCCTTTATCGAAGTAAATTACAATTGAGTCCATTCATTAAAAGTTTTATCTATCATTTTATGCCCTTGAAGCTGAAAGTTTGTTATCCGACCTTGCATCTATAAGAACGATATATTTTTCACTTGAGAGTCCAAGATCGGCAATAATCTTTCGTGCTCGCGCTTCTTCCTTAACAGAAAAAAACAAAATAACCTTTATGGCTTTATCTGTATCATGTGCTTTTTTATAGATCTCGACTTGCTTCGCAAGATTTTGCGCAAGCTTCGAATTTGATGCCAACTTGAACTCCACTAAGGTTTTGTTATGTGCTCCTCTGGAAATCTTAAAATCAACAGCACCTCGGCCAGCATTCGTTTCCGGAGAAACGTCTGACAAACTTGCTCTCCAAGTCAGCTTAAACATAATATGTAAATATTCTTCCCTTTGAATCGGCGCTCTATTGCGTTTAGTGTAAAATATTTTGTATCCATCCCGATCTTCTATCACATGCTTCAAAAACATAACGCGTTCATAACTCTCTTGTAATGTATCGCCAGACTTTTTATAAAAGTCTGTTTTCGATGCCAGATGCTCTATGAAGGAAGAAAGTTGTTCAACAAATAAACTATACATCTCTTGGACACGTTCTTCACTTATAGATTTTGCCTGATCCCCATGGTCTTCTTTGTACTTTACATAGTAATCAAGCAACTCGGGATATTTTTTAATGACGGCACTAACCGCGCTCACAATATCTTTTTTGAGCGGGGCCTTTTCACTGCCGTCTTTGTTTTTCTTGGGTTTGGGTAAAGTCGAGGAAAAATAAAAGCTCAATTGCGACCGGAGTTGATCATTAGATACAGAAGCCACTATATCCTGAAATTGATTGATCAAATCTGTTTTATTTATCCATGTATCATCTTTGGTTAACAAATCCTTCGGGGTCAGTAAAACATAGTCATCGCCAAAAGCAGGAAGTTGAAAACTAACGGCAGTCCATGTTGAGGTCGTGTAATTAAAGTCAACATGAGGAACTGTAAATGACTGGAGATTTTCTTTCTTGATGTGTTTGGTTGCAAAAGCCTCGGTATACCGAAGCAGATATCCTTTTATTAGATTGGTAACAAAATCGCTTACGTTATCCCGCCCAATGTTATCCTTAATTAAACAAAGCTTCTCAAGATGCGGGCTTTTACATACGGATTTCTTATCGAAGTCAGAAAACACGCCTCCCAAATTATCATTGAGGGCTTTGGCAAACTCCATACCGGGCCCACGTCCGCTATTGCCGAATTCGCTATAACCAAGCCATGTCTGTTTGACTTCTGGGAAGCAATACCAACTGCGTAGCAAACCGGTATTTACCGACTTTTCAAGGGAACGATCCCGAAGAAAAGCAACATACGTGAGAATGACTTGATGCAGAGCCCGATAATCCTTCTTCTTGCTATTGAAAATCAAAAAAGGGTCAATAAACAACGGCAGGTCATTGATCAATGAAATATTAAACGCCCCATATTGCTTAATGTCATCTGGATTGACGTTAAATATGTCTGAAAAATATACTTTTAATTTTGAATCCGCTTTCATATGGCCTGTCATATCGCCCTGTATTAAGATCTTTCTGCCGGATTAATCTTTATCAATCCAATTATACTCATGTTCGGCGCAACAGCAGTGTGCGGAATAAGAATATACGTCCACCGCTTACCGCCATTTTGAAGATTATATCCAGCGGCAGATTCACAATATTTTTTCCCTGCCTCGGCTTTTTCTCGCACTTCAGCATCGTTAATATCAACCTCCGCCTTGATCTCGATCATATAAATTGCGTCTTTGGTCTCGACAATGAAATCCGGCGTGTAGCGCTGTGAGTTATGATTCCAATATATTGAAAACTGTGCCTGTGCTGGTCGCAACCATTTCAGGACATCTTTATCTTGTTCCACAATCGCGGTAAAATCCTTCTCCGCCTTCGAATCGAACTTATATAAATTATGACACGCCTTTTTGAACCCACCAAAAACCTTCGAAGGAATTGCATGGGTAGGATTTATCGTTTCAGTAAAGTGATGGATGCTGTCGGCTGTATACTTGGATAAGTTATGCGGTTCAATCTTTGAAAAAGGATAGATTTTAGGTTCTTCAAATTCGGCTTTATCCAAGTGAAAATGTGGTTGCATCTGGGCATAGATAAATTTCCCAATCTCCCGCTTATGATAAAGGACAATATTGCGTAGATCCTTTTCATCGCGACCGGCCCCGAGTTTAGCGATTGCCTGTTTTGCCAGCTTGAACAAAAGCTCAGCTTCACGATCGTAATCAACATCATCGTTATTCATGAGCTCGTTCACTATAATCTTTTCAGCCGCATCACGGACAACACCGACCCCCGCGCTCTGTAAAACTTCATTCTCGTTGGTGCGAAGCGTCTTAATTAGTATCTCCTCTGAGACAGGCTGATAGTTCAACCCAATAACATCCAAATCAAAATTGCGGAAACCACCCTTAACGTCATGCTTTTGTTGCAGGAGAACGCGTGGAATAGAGATAATCTTCTCAATCATCTCTTCAACCATCTCATCGTATTCTTTCTTTATGGCTTCAAGCTTTTCGGCCTTAAATAAATCCTGCTGGGGAGCGCTCTCAATCCGTTCCGTCATCTTCTCCAAGGCAATCTTACGAACCTCTGCAGTCTTCAGATCATTGACATTCTTGACTACGTCCCATAGCGAACCAATTGTATCTGAAATAGCTTCCCGAGCTTCAACATCAATAGTCGCTTTGTGACGCGCTACATCATCCTTGATCCCAGCTATCTCTTGGCGCTTATTCGCTATTTCTGCATCAATAACAGAAGTGACAACCACGACCTCCTGCTGTGCAGGCAGGGATGTAGGATCGATCTCAATGATGTTTTCTTTACGAATAATAGAGTTCGGATCGTTGGCCGCATCGACAATCGCCTGAAACCGGTCATGCGCAATAATAGTCAACTTGTCGACTTTATCAACACCGGTTCGCTCTCCGTAAGGCAAGCGCAACCCACGACCAATTGTCTGTTCCGTTAATATCTGCGAATTAGCCGCACGCAGAGGGATAATCGTATAAAGATTGGTGACATCCCAGCCTTCCTTCAGCATGTTAACATGTACAACGATTTCAATAGCGTTCTCAGGCTTCTCAAGTGAAAGTAACCGTTGAACATTTTCTTCCTTTTCTCCACCACGTTGATTAGAGTGAATTTCCATGACCTTGCCGCGATATCGCCCCTCAAAGAAACGATCGGACTCAATCATTGCGCGAATTTCCTTAGCGTGATCGGTATCCCTAGCCACAACCAGAACAAAAGGCCTCACAATACGCTTGCCGGTATTGCGTGCGTAAATCTCAAGATTTACCTTAGTATCCTCATGAATACGAACGCCATCTTCAAGTTTGATCAAATCCAATTCTTTGGGGTCATGTTTATACTGGTCAGGGTTGAAGTCTTTACGAGTTGCAACGGCTGGCTCTTTGACAAAACCATCGCGTAATGCCAATGCCAACGGGTAATCAAAAACAACGTTCTTAAATTTATCACCCTTCATATCAATGGGCGTAGCCGTTAGCTCCAAACCAAGAATTGGCTTTAATTCATTGATCGCCTTTAACCCCGCGTCAGCGCGATAATGATGCGACTCATCCATCAAAAGCACAAGATCCGGTAATGAGGCAAGATAATTAAAATATGATTCTCCAAGATATTCAGAGAGCCGTTTAATTTTTGGCTCGCGGCCTCCGCGAACTTCGGAATTAATCTTTGAAATATTAAAAATGTTGATATGAACTTCAGAATTAAAAAGCGTTGCCTGACGTGCTTCATTATAATTATCACCGGTAATAATACGCGGGGGCGTCGAGGTAAATTCAGCTATCCCACGAAAAACATACTTTGGACTATTGGGATTTGAAAGATCATCAATTAGCTTGTCATAAATTGTGAGGTTTGGAGCCAAAACAAAGAAATTCTTGATACCTTTGGCTGCATATAGATAACTGATAAAAGCGCCCATGAGCCGCGTTTTGCCAACACCGGTGGCCAAGGAAAAACAAACGGAAGGAAATCCACGCTCAAAATCAGCGCAAGTCGGGTACAATGCCCTAACTTTTACGAGCGCGTCAGTCACACTTGCATCTTTTACTAGCTCCAAGGTTTCCGTCAGTTTAGTCAATATTTCCAAGCTATCAGCCTGAGGTTGACGCAAACTTAAACGGTTTTTTATTGTCTGAGCTTTATAATCCATGCTATTCGCTATCCTCATCGTCATTCTTGGACGTATTAACAATATTTAAATCGTAATTATTCTTACCAAACTCACATTTACCTAAAACCATCTGAGGTATTTTCTTAATCGTGATATTACTGTGACGTTCCTTGCATTGCGGCGCAAAAGACTTGGCGCAGATAAGAAGGCTTTCGCCTTTCTTCATCTCAGAGTGAATCTTGTCTAATTGTTCAACTGTCATAAAAGCTGTTGTCACAAAAATATAGTCAGACTCGGTAGACTTGCCTTGTTTCCAATAAATCTCGACATCCGGGAAAAATATAAAACCCTCATGTTTGCACATCGCCGCGGCCAGCATATTGGCATTGTATTTTTCGTCAATGACCCAGTTGCCATACTTATCTTTTCGGAGTAAGCTCGGCGCAAGTTCATAAAATTTGAATCCGCCACCGCCTTTCCATTCAACTGCTTTTGAAATACCGCTTTGATCGGAACCATCAACAACGGACTTTAGCCGTGGGATACAATGAGTATTAGCATGGACACCCAGTTCAATACCAATCCATTTTCTATTCAATTTATGCGCAACTGCCGCTGTTGTTCCGGATCCCAAAAATGAATCTAAAATCCAGTCGTTGGGATTTGAAAAATGATTAAGAACAATCTCGATTAACTTCTCTGGCTTCTTCCCACCCCTGAAATCCACGCTACCCTCTGATCTACAGTTACCAAAATTAGCTGCTAAATCATAAAAGTTTGCTATTGGGATTTCTTTCTTGGTATTTCCTTTCTGGATTTCTGCTACTCTTTGAAGTGGAACACCCGAATAAAATTTTCCTTTAGTTGCATCAGCTCTTTTAGGTCCAGTAAAATATCGATAACCCAATCCATCCTCGCCTATTCCATAAACTTTATATAAACATCCAAGACCATCAATTTCTTTACGAGGAGCCAAATATTTTGCCAGAAACTCCCCTGAGCTTGCCTTTTGTTTAATCAATGAACCAGTCGCCCATGTCTCCTTTAACCCTTTTACACTATGTGCTACTTTTCGAATCTCATAAGAATTGGGTTTAAATAATTCAACCTTCTTCCTACCCAAGTCTAAAACTTCTCCTTTACCCTTCTCAGTAATTTCCCATTCAAATTTTTCGATCTTATATTCTTCCGTATCCTTATTCGCTATACATCGATTTGCATCTTTCGCATATATAAAACACTGTTCAATTAATTTTTGATAATCATTATCTTCGGCAAGCGTCTTGTTGCCATATCTAACTTGAATATAAAATGTAGTTATGTAATTTTTTCTTCCGAACAGCTCATCCAGAAGAACCTTTAGGTATGGCCCTTCTGAATCATCAATTTGACAACAAAAAAACCCCTCTGGGCTAAGGAGCCTTTGAAGATTACCTATCCTCGGTCTCATTAAATTTAACCAAATTGAATGCTCTATATTGTCATCATAATGTTCAAAGGCGTTTCCAGTGTTATATGGCGGATCAATATAAATACACTTAATTTTTCCTGCAAAATCCTGCTCCAGCGCTTTAAGCGCCAGCAGGTTATCGCCATGAATCAGCATATTCTCGGCCTTTGGATCACCATAGGATTTCTTGGAATCTTCAATCAATATCCTCGGCTCAAGCTTCAGCTCCTCATCTTTGCCAATCCACGTTAATTCAAGTTTTTGTTTTTTCATCATAAATTTTCCGATCCGTTTAGTTTCCTCTCAAGGCTGCACCAATTGCCGCAAGCCATGAGCGAATTTCGTTACTTAAATCAACTTCTGTAAGTAATTCTGCGGTCATCTTTGATACAAACTCAGTACATATGCGACGTTTGGCACTTGACACTTTCTTGCCCAGCTTTTCAGAATCAGAAAGAACAATTTCCCATGCTTGATCACTCCCGCTTGCCTCATGCACTGCTTGGGCGAAAAGCAATGGAACATCTTCAAATCCTGTCCCAGTGCCTGCATATCGTGGGTATTCGCCTTTTATAACACTATGATGAACATAGTTTTCTAATTCTCGCTTGCCTGTTGTCCATGCCGTACATTTTTCTCGCCTACCAATTTCTTCCGCAATTGCGTGATACTTAGGCCGTTCCGGTGGGCACGTATCCCTATCCATAAGGTAAAATTCCGGCCTATTAAATCCTTGAAGCCTTGATACCCAAAGATCTAGGTTGCTTCCGCCCAATGGAACGAATACCAGATGACCATCCTTTTCAGCTTTGCTCAAATCTGGAACATCTTCACCTGCATTTTGAAGCACCCTAGAAATAGCCAAAAGAAAGGTCATATCGTTGCGGCCTTCAACACCAAAAAATACTTTTATGTTGTGATCAGGTAAGACTCCCAAAGAAGTCACTATGTCGTCTATGGTTGCTTGAATTTGGCCATCGCTTATTACTGACTGGCCATTTCTTTGTGAAATATATCGTAGACATTTGTGTGAGAAACGGCGAGCCAATGTGGGATTATGAGTCGTCAAAAATACCTGGCAACCAGCGAGACTTGCTAAGTCTTCAAAAGCGTCTACCAACATTTTTTGGTTATTTGGGTGCTGGCTAGTTTCTGGTTCCTCTATCGCATAAATAACACTTGTTTTCTTTCCCTTGGCATCCATTTCCGCTTTGGCTCTAAAGAAATTTAACAATACTAAACGCCGCGTCCCACTACCGCGCTTATTTATTGAAATATTTTCATCTCCGGTAAGACTGACCGAGAATAAGCTGTCCCAGTTTTTGTTTGTCACCCGCGGAGTAAGCTCTCGTGCTAATTCAGGACTCATTTCTCGAATCTTCTCCACCGTGCGATTCGCAATCTGCTGAACCTCGTTTTTTACTTGCTCTGAAATAGCACTTAATGCAGCCTCTTGTTGCTTTATTGCTTCTTTGATAGCCAATTTCATTGGATCTTGCGCTTCCGCATCCTGATCTGTACTAGGACGATCCGATTTAAAGAATGCATAAACAGGGATATGCCTTTTTAATTGATCCCATACTTTCTCGGCCGTTTCGGACTTGAGCTCAATTTCGGTCATTTGGCAATTTAGTTCCGCTGTATGAGCCCATATCGCAGATCTAAGGTCAGTGTTGATCGTTTGATTGACGGCGGCAAGATTAACGCCTAATTCATTTGCTCTTTGTTTCAATTTTGCATTGGTAAGAATTAAAAGATCATTATATTTGTCCATTGTGGGATGATTAGCACGCGCAAAGACACTAGGCGCTTTGACTTTTCCAGAACCGCCACAGTTAAACACCTTGGCAATTTCTAGATTTCCATCTTGATTGAGAAGATATTCCTTGGTTAAGTTAGTTGGGTGCTGTTCATCTATCACTAATTCTGTTGGCAGATCGTCAAACACACAGGTAATGCTAATTTTTTGATCGCTTCCATGAACACAAACATCATCCCGCTCAGGAACTTCTTCATTGAAAAATATGTTCATCGCGTCAAATAGTGTAGATTTACCGGAATCGTTTTTTCCAACTATCACTACAAGGTCATCAAGACTGATAGTTGTTTCGATTTTAAAACATCTGAAGTTTAAAATCTTTAGCTTAATAAGTCGCATCTGTCTATGCCTCGTCTGTCTTGTCTTTTAGGAGCTTCTGATTTATCTGCTTGGACGCCTTGGCCCCCAACGTCTTGAGGGATTCAACCTTATCAATAAGATTCCCGCGTCCAGTTTGGATTTTTTTCATTGCATTATCGTAGCTAGTCTGGGCACCTTTAAGATTATTACCGATCTCATCCAAATCCTCCAAGAAACCTACAAATTTGTCATAGAGCGTACCGGCTTGATCGGCGATCAACAGCACATTGCGGCTAACTCTCTCTTGACTCCAAAGTGCAGCAACAGTTCTTAGAGTTGAAAAAAGTGTCGTAGGACTCACGATTACTATATTTTTATCCCACGCTTCCAAAAATGCGTCTTTGTCAGACTGCATCGCTAAGGCAAATGCTCCCTCCAACGGAACAAACATCAAAACAAAATCCGGGGAGTTAAGCTTTTCGTTTCGCTCGTATTTCTTGTTGCTCAGCTCGCCAATATGTTTTCTGACAGACACTAAAAATTCTTTTAGATACGCTTGCCTTACTTCCGAATCCGGAGTATTGACATACTGGTCATAAGCTGTCAATGAGACCTTAGAATCAATAACGATATGCTTGGGCTTTTCAGCATCTGGAATATTAATTATAACGTCCGGCTTTTGATTATCGCCTTCGGCGTCCTTCAGCCCTAATCCTTTGCCTTGAACTATATAGCTCTCACCTTCCCGAAGGCCGGAGCGTTCTAGGATTTGGCTTAACAACAGCTCGCCCCAGTTACCTTGAGTTGTAGAATCACCCCTCAAAGCAAATACGAGACTTTTCGTTTCTTTGGTCATATCTCGGTTTAAACTTTTTGCCTCGATTACATTTTCCTGGAGCTCTTTCAGCCTTTCTTTAAGGGGATCAATAATCGACTGAATACTTTTTTCTCCCGATTCCTGAAATTTTTTACTTTGCACCTCTAAAATATCTCTCGCCAAATTCTTAAATCTTTCTTCGTATATCTGCTGAAGATTCTCAGTTTCTGTTTTTTGCGTCAATAGCTTTTCTTGAAATCCAAGTTTTTCTGTTTCCAATCGGCTAACATCTTTCGTCAGTTCTAAAACTTTGTTAGATAAATCCGTCTTTTCCCCGGCGAGAGTTTCGCAATTGGTACGCACACTATCGTTTGAACGTTTCAAGATTATCCATGATGCAATAAAGCCTGCTAACACACATACCAGAGCGATCAACATTTCCATTTCTTACCTCACTTAATATCCTTTTAGTCTGACTGTATAACCGTCCACTTAACAGAAAACAACGCCGCTAAATGTGTCTTTTGCTTAAGTTGCGCTTCTACTCGGTCGATCAATTCTTCCTTGCGATTGTCAACTTCGTCTTGCGCCTCATAAAGCTTTTTTCGCATCTCATTGCGCTTCTTTTCCATATCTTTGATCGACCGTTGAGCTTTTAATTTCTCATCAAGATTCACATTCTTCTTGGCCAAGGTCTTGGCGGATTTAATATCAATATCCAGCTTCTTTAAATCGAGCTCGAGCGCAGTTTTCATGTCATCTGCCCATTTATCAAGCTTGTCCACTTCGCTATCAAAAAAATCGCTATTACGTTCAGCACTATGGGTGTTGACCAGATCAATAGCGTCTTGCTCGAATGAATCCAATTTCTTTTTATCTTCATCGGAAATGTTGACTGTATCAGCGGCCACTTGAGCCGGAAGAGAAAAGAGCTTTTTAGCGACATCTTGAGGAATTGCATCACCGTTATCCATGCAAGCGGTCACTAACACTTGATCCTCAGCCTCTAATGCCTCCAAGGTGTAATTGCTCACTTTCATGACGCCGCTCTTGCCGACATATGGTTTCAAGGCCGATATGATTGCTGATTTTTTTGAATAATCAAAGACAACACTTGCCTCAGGTACGCGTTTCTTCTTGATCTCACCAAGTATTCTCTGCGCTAATGGGTGTCCGGGCCTGAAAACATGCGCGTCCACAATATTCTGTCCAATCTTATATGGCCCGGCATCAATATTTTCACCCGGGAAAGGATTTCTTTTGAGCATGAAGGAATACTCATCATATGAAAAATCTGCGCTATCATTTAAAAAATACCGAGCTATTTCCCAAAGCCAGCGTTCGTAGGTGTCAAGATAGGCTTGGCTCTCCCGAATATTTGTTTTAAGTTTTTCATGCACTTCGGCATCAAAGTTTTCCAAAAGCTTCTGTCGCGTATCGCGCAAATTGTGTTTAATGTTTTCATCCATCTCATTTTGCAGAGTATCAAACGCGCTATTGATTTCAACCTCAGTCCTGCAGGTTTGATAAATCGAAGCAATGCGTTTTTCAAAATCAACTCCGGACTCGATCGTTCCCAATACTTCATCGCTTGCGCCAAATACACCTTTAAATAGGTTAAACTTCTGATCCAAGAGCTCATAGACACGTTGATCGGCCGCATTCTTGCGATTCACAAAGTTTATAACCACGACATCGTGTTTCTGGCCATAACGATGGCAGCGGCCAATGCGCTGTTCGATGCGTTGAGGATTCCACGGTAAATCATAATTTATAACAAGAGAACAAAACTGCAAATTAACACCTTCAGCACCCGCTTCTGTCGCGATCATGATCTCAGCATCACTTTTGAAATATTCCACAAGGGCCGCTCGTAAATCGGCAGTCTTTGAGCCGGTGATTTTATCTGTATCCACATATTGCTTGAGCCATTCCTTATAAATTTCTTTTGAACGGTCATCATTATTTGAGCCATTGAATAAAACTATCTTTCCTTTATAGCCATTGTCGGACAACAGACCAAGAAGGTAATTTTGGGTAACAGTGGATTCGGTAAAAATAATTGCTTTATCTCGAGCGCCCAGATCCTTGGTCATTTCAAACCCTTTTTTCAAGGCAATGATTAGGGCTTCTCCTTTAGAGTTTTTCCATATTTTCTTAGCCAGATCGCGGAATTTCTCAAGGTCAGCCCGCTCTTGTTTCATCAATTCAACATCTTCTTTGGTATAAACTTTCTTTTTCCCGCTCTGATCTTCGCCTTCTTCTTCGTTATCAGTCCACTCATCAGAGTGCTCGTCATAATTCTCATAATTCTGGTCAAGTCCAGCAATGTCCGGTTCATCTACGACCTGTTGCTTTTTGGCCTCTTCGATAAACTTTTCCAGTTTATATACCAAACTGTTGAGTGTACTTGCAATTGCATACGACGAAGAAGCCAGAAGCTTACGCAGGATCAGCGTAATCAATTGCCGCTGACTCGAGGGTAGCGCGAAAAGTACTGGACGTTGGAGATACTCAGACATGCCATTATAAAGTTCAATTTCCTGCTCTGTAGGAACGTAATCCTGCGTTAAAGGAATGCGCTTTGTGTATTTAATGTATTCTAGAACCTGCCGACGAAGCGTACGCGTACATACAGGCTTAAGCCGATTGCGAAGATCAGTAAACATCTCCTGCCTCGGCTCAACTAACCCGACCTCGCTTTCATAAATATCCTGTTCCCGCGAAACGCGGGCGTATTTGGCCTTGAAGCTTTTCAGGTCCCCGAAAAGATGGTCATCAATCACGCTAACAAGCCCGTATAATTCAAGTAGAGAATTTTGAAGTGGGGTTGCGGTCAAAAGCACCTTCGGGGTATCACTTAAGGCGTTCTTTATCTCTCGCGCGATTTTATTGCTGGATTTGTAGACATTACGCAGGTGATGTGCCTCATCGATAACGGCAATATCCCATTTGGTCTGCTTCAGATATGACGCTTTTGCTCGGGCAAAATGATACGAGCTAATTACAATAACATCCTCTTGATCAAAAGGGTTGAGATTGCCGTCTTTAACATATTGGTTGAAAGATTTCGTTTCCAGAATCATCGCTGGAAGAAAAAATTTCTCCTGTAATTCAGTATGCCATTGTTTTCGCAAACTAGATGGGACAATAAGCAGAATCTTCCGTTTTCTTTCCGCCCATTTTTGGGAAAGGACAAGCCCTGCCTCAATAGTCTTTCCGAGACCGACTTCATCAGCCAGAATTGCCCCTTTGGAGAGAGGAGAACGAAAAGCAAAGAGCGCCGCTTCAATCTGATGCGGATTAAGATCAACTTGAGCATTGGAAAGCGTCGAAGATAACTTCTCCAAACTATCCGAAGCACATCGCTTGGTTAGCTCATAAGCAAAATATTTTGCATGATAATCTGTAATCATTCACCCTTCTCTATTCTTCTCTCAACTACAAAACTTATACTTCCCGGTGACCACAACGCCCTATTGATAGCACCGCCAGCTAATGTATTTTTGAGGCACGAAAGTTACGTCTGGCGTTACTTTCGCACCCTAAAAGTACAGCCTAAAAATGCCCCTTTCGCCCCATTAGCGCCCCTTTGGCGCATTTGGCTCATTTATGGCTCATTAACTAATCGTGCAATATTCGCGCAAATCGTGCATTGTCCGATATGTCCGATAAATGTCCGATATCTTAAATCCTATACCGTCTACCTCTTTTTTCACCTATAGCTTTTAATATACCTTTGTCAACAAGAGCCTGAAAATCACGGTTTAAAGTCCTGTCGGCGATATGAGGATAACATTCTTTTAAATCTGAAAGACTGACAGGACCTTTTTCCTTAATTAACTTTACAGCTTTCATTTGCCTCTCATTAAGTCCCATTTGGGCAAGATTTGTTTCCGTAAGAATATCTCGTGCCAATATCGTCTTAAATTCAAGATTCCGGATAGAAACGAACTCCGGCTCAGGAAGACCATGTTCCTTGCATTGGCGAACCATCTCATTTGTACCCGACCCTACCTGCTGAATATAGTCTCCAAAATATAAAACATTCGCCAATGTTGTATTGGACGGATGAGAAGAATGCGACTTCTTCAAATCCTCGATCTTAAGATTTCCGGGTAGAGTTCCGGAATTCCATATCTCAACGCGATCAAGAAATACCATCACCTGAACAGATGACGTTGTGTTGTAATCCCGATGCGCTACGGCATTAACTATCGCTTCATGGATAGCGAACTCTGGTATCTCCCGAGGCCGCGCGACCTGCACTGTATGCGACTGCTGAATGACCGGAAATTTAATGGCATCCAGAACAAAGGCTACTGCCTTGTCGACCTGTTCAAAGAGGTTTTCTTCCTCATAAATGTGATATGACGAAAACGGCTTCACGACCTCAGTACTGGGCAACTGCACACATTTGATCTTTGCCTGATCAAAGAATTTTCTCGGGTTCTTCCCGAATAATAAAATTGCGGCATTAGTCAGCTTTCCGTCTTTGAGTAGTTTCAAATGAATGAAAATGTCAGTTACGGAAGCATCCATCCCAAGCGGAAAATTGCGTTTTGACCGCGCTGTCTTCAAAAACCATTTGACCTTATTCTCGTCAATATCGGACAGCTTTGCCCCGTCGCAAATTCGCTGATCAAATCCTGCCTTCCCAATCTCACCTTTTTCTTTAAGGAAGGATATTAAGCTCTCGTAAACCAGATTGGTCAATTCGGTCGCAGTATCAAATCTTCTATAACTGTACCCCGCCTTCGGATTCTTGATTTCCTTTATAAGCTCCTGCATACCGCCATCGCGGAGCTTATCTGCGGTATTTTGACCTTTAATATAGATCAATATTTCCTTATGCCTTGCCTTGGCTTCGCGGAATTCTGCTTCTGTCGGCGACATCTTTTCTTTTCCGGAGCCGCCATATTGCTGTCCGAGAATGCCGATGTAAATGTCGCTCTTACGCACTTCCTCGATGTAAGCTACTTCGGCTGACTTACTCTTGGCGGGAGAATCCTCAAAAAGAAAAACATCGAAATATTCCGATAAAAGCGCATCCTTACGGATAAACTCTTTAACTGCCCGGCGTTCTTTCTTTAACTCTTTTTGTGCACCACTGACAAAGATTTTATATTTCATCTTACTTGACCTCTTTTGCGCTCTTAGCCGAAAATGTTATTTTCTTTTTGGTTAAATACTTTTCGACATGGTATTGCTGGATTTTGCTAGGAACGGTCTTGCCATTAAACCATCGACTCACGGTCGAAAAAGCAACGCCCAGCTCCTTGGCTAAATCCTGCTGAGTAATCTTGTTCTCTAATCGATACAGTTCTAATGTTTTTATGATATCCATATGCCCTGCTCCTGTGTTTAGCATAGTCGTTTCCTCTATTTGCGCATATTGCATCTTATAGCACGAAAAGCATTGAGAGTCAATCAAAAACAGCCAGCAAAACAGGATTGGCCTTGTCAGAAAAACTATATACTTTTTCTGACACGATTTTTCGCGCAACAATGTTCACTATTTAGTGAACATTAGCGCAAACTGAACATTAGCAAGCCCATTTCCGCCGTCGCAAATATTATACAGTTTTTGCGACATATTTATGTCACTACATGTCACTCAGAAACGCCATTTTTTACCATCTCAGACATCCGCAGGACGCCCCTAAATTCGCCCGTTTCCCGTATAGGAACGCTCATTCCGGCCGATATGACCATAGATGCCCAAGATGCCCGTTGAATTGACATTGACATCGATTTTTTTGACCATAATCACTGACAACCCGCGCCTCGCCCGACCCTCACCCGACACCGGCTTCCAAGGACCCGTAAACAGAAAACCCTATTTCCACACCTCCCGGCATAGTCATAGGGCGCTTTAGCAGTAACTTGTTTTCGATCATGATTGAGATTAATCCGCTCCTACCAGTGCCTCCGCAAGGCTCGCCATCGTGCGTCTATAGGGTGGACAACGGCCAGCCAAAAGTGCGAAAATATACTTTTTTCCCAGTCATAAGGTCTTATTCCCTTCTTCGCAGCTTTTGGTGCATCCTGAGCAAGTGACGACACTCAAGCGAAGTCGAAGTGGAGGAACGCGTCGAAGGACACCCGAAAGTT
>ORJL010301113.1_pt1 | contig 17158 bp, 10 predicted proteins | sample 1779941 | NCBI WGS metagenome assembly ORJL01 (sample SAMEA104232317, study PRJEB22302) | groundwater metagenome | biome: forest; feature: aquifer; material: groundwater | place: USA | collected 2011-08-07 | depth 5.8 m | reverse complement strand
GGGCAGCCCCCTAGAAAATGCGGCTAGAAAAGGCAATTGAAAATGGAAGCCCGTTTTTCCCCCCCCCCCCCCGCCACTAAACCGTCGGCGGGCAGGCGGCCCTCTCCCCAAGGGGAGAGGGGGTGAGAGGGGGTGACACTTGACATAATGAAGCGATTATTCTAGAAGTCATGTTGCTATTAATCGCGCACTAAAGTGCGCTACTCCTTAACTTTATGGATCAGCTCAAAAAAGCGCTGCTTAAGGCCGGGATCAAGACAGACGCCCCAAAACCGGAGGAGACAAAGCCACACAAGAGCCTCTCCCCCCAAAAAGAGGCCAAGAAATTCCAAGAACACCAGATCCGCAGCGACTGCGAATACTGCAAGAAATACACCTCCGATGTTGAGTATTACATGCACGAAAATAAGTTCGTCTCTGTCAGATGGCTCTGCATGAAGTGCGCGGACGAATATCGCATCATGGACGACTGCCGACAGACCCACCAAAGCTCCGACGCCAGAAGCGGCGTGTTCCGCCGGCAATATGGAAGGACGAAGAAAGTCTAAACAATTAATTTCGGGGGATTCTTCGCCTCCGGCTCATCCTTCGACAGGCTCAGGATGAACGAACGCTGTTACAATTTTGACGCTGGATTTTTGACGCTTGTGGATATTTTGACGTATTTTTAGTCTATACGACAATGCTCCCCATCTGACCTGCTATAATAGTCCAATAATATCAATGCGTTGCCAACTGGATTTTATTATCCGCTAGACGGTGGTCTTGGCATGCCAATTGCTAAATTGAGGAATGAGAGATTATCAAATGGGGGAATGAAATGAAGACGCCTACTTTTTTAGTCCAACTGCTCAAAAAGGAGCATATCTCGCGGCTAAGGCCGGACGAGGTCGTGATCTTCAATGTCCATGGTTCTTATGGAAACTACCAGGTAAAAGTCGGGGCCCTTAATAAAGAGAACAACTCGCGCCCGATAGAGATAAACGGGAATGTTCATCACCTTTTTATCTCCAAGGAACGCGTGCGGACGCTCCCCTCACATGAAGATATAAAACATAACATGAAGGGGACGATCGTTATGAGCGATATTAGTATCGAACTCTTCGACGGCTCCGGCCATGGGATGAACGTGATCATTGAACCGGAAAAAACCCATAAGCTGCATCCGAATAAATACATTAACCTCGCTGGGGATGTGGGTGAAAAATATTTGAACGCGTTCGAATCGGGCCAGAAGATGGCGGATGAGACATATCGAATTATTCAGGAGGATATATTGAAGGGGCGGTAGCGGTGTACCCCCTCACCCCGGCCCTCTCCCCAAGGGGAGAGGGGGAGATTAAAAAGCGGTGCCGAGTTGCAGGACCATCACACCATACTTTGCCAGATTGTCCAAGATCGGGTCTTTGACCGACCCCAACCGGTCGCGATTCACGACAATAATGCCATAGCCAAACCTGCCGGTGACGGGAAGCCCGTGGCCCAAGATGAAATCGCCCCTGATCTCTGCCCCCGTGCCTAACATAAAATTATTAAAGAAATATTTTCCGTTCCCGACCATGTCGGAGTCAGCCGCCCACGCGTTACCATAGTCCGCAAACGGCGCCAGGTGGATATTTTGGATGTAGAACGGCGTCGTCCCAAGACCGCGTTGAGGCGAATAGAGCGGGATGCGGTATTCCATACTCGCAAGAAGAGTCCTCTCCCCCGAAAGCGAGGCGATCGGCAGACCGCGCAATGGAAAGTAATAGAGGCTCCCGCCGCCGCCCAAGGTCCCCTCGCCTAGCGCGCCGCCCAGAGAGAACGATCCTTGAACGAGCTTTCTTCCCCATGTTATGCCCCCAGAAAGCCGCAACGCCAAAACATGCTCTGCCCATGGAAGGCTGATGTATTCACGCCCGTCGCCTACAAATATCCTCTGCTGGTTCTTCTCCGCGCTGCCGAGCAAGCTGTCGTTTATCGTAAAATTCGCCCGAACCCTTCCGCCGCGCTCACTGCTGATCGAGGCCGGATAGCGTTCCGAAACATTGTAAGCATATATCATGGTAAAGCCGCCGAAGTTGCCAGTGTTGAGCGCGCCCGACTCTTCCTGCAACATGCTGACCACCGGCCTGCGATATTCCCGGATATATTGAAGCCCAAAGGCCTGGTTCTTCCACGGATAGGAATAGCCGCCATAGAGGCGCCTTCGGCCCTCATAATAGTGAACGGTGTCCAGCGTGCCGTCTGCCAAACGAAAGCTCAAGTTGCCAAAGTTCACCGCATAGTCCATGATGCCGACGGCAAAGTTAGACCTGTAGCGGGTATACCAGTAATTAAAATTATATCCAATGAACGACGGAAGGTCGGTCCGCCAGTCGGCCCCGCCAAGCCAGTTGTGCCTGCGAAGGGGGTCAGTCCCGCCGGTGAAGAGCCCCATAATGACTGCGTTGTCCAAAAGTGCGCCGCTGGGGATAATGAAACGCGGAAGAAAGAGCGACTTGCCGAACGGGGAATATTTCTTGGTCTTGAATTGAAGGTCAGGAGTCGAACTGTCATCGCGAGGAGGCCCCTTCGCTTCGCTCGAGGGCAGGCTCCGGCCGACGTGGCGATCTCCTGAAATCAATTGGTGACTGGAGATTGCGGAGCCTGTTCCGAGCGTAAGTGAGGAATCCCCTTTCCTCGCAATGACTTCGGAAACAGTCCCTACAAGCGTGACAGGTTCCAAAGAGGTCTTTCTTATATCAAACCCGTTCCCATTATAATACTGCACATAGAGCGTCTTGCCGTCCGGAGATAGCGTGGGCTGGAAAGCGCCGGTCAGGACGTTGGTCACCTGCGTCTGGTGGCTGGTGACTAGTGGCTGGTGACTAGCGTCCGACAATCCTTTAAAATCGATCTTATATATGTTATTAATGCCGCTCCTATCAGATGAAAAATAGAGCGCCTTGCTGTCGGCCGACCAGACGGGGTGCGATTCGATCGCCCTGTCGTTGGTTAACTTTACCTGTTTTATTATCTTTGCCCTGTCATCTGAAAGTTCGCCGGTATAAAGGTTCCACTCTCCGATATCGTAATATGGGACAAATCCCCCCTCACCCACCTTTTTCAAAGGGGGGGAATCGTGCGACTGCCAGCTCACGAACGCAATGCGGCTTCCGTCCGGCGACCACGCGGGGTTGGCAAATTGTTCAAATCCCCCCTCGCCCCCCTTTTCTAAAGGGGGGAACGGAGAGATTATATCCGAGAGCTCTTTCTTCTCCACATCATATACAGCCAGCCAGCTCCTGCCGGCGTCCTGCTTCACAAAGACGATCTTCTTGCCGTCCGGCGAATATGCGGGGTCGGTAGCACGCGCTCCCTTTGTCAGCTGTTCTGTCTTTTTTGTTTCAACGTCATACGTATAGATATCGCTAAAGGCGTTGTAGGTCTTGTATCCGCCCGTGACGGAATAGGCTATCTTCTTACTATCGGGGCTGAACGCCAGGCTCGACGGAAATTTTTTCCAGATGATCTTTTTATCGACGCCCGTTTCAAGATCGATCAAGCGGACCTCGTTCGGTTCTTTCAGACGCTGCCGGGCGTAGACCAGATATTTTCCGTCCGGAGACGCCACCGGATGCGTTAACACCGTCCCAACCCACGACACATACTCGAGCTTGGTCAACCCCTTCTTCTCAAGCTCTGCGGCCTGGGTCTTATATTTCACCTCCAGCTCCGCCTTCCAGTCTTTCCAATATGTATAGAAGGTCTTTGAGAACGGCGTTCCCTCTTTCTTCACCTTGGTATAGTGGTTGCCGACCTTTTTTGACTCCCATTGGATATCGCCGAACACGTTGCGCGCCTGATGGTTCACCGCCCAAAGGGCAAGCGAGCGCCCCATCTCGTGCTGGAACTCTATCAGTTTGTCCTCGCCAAAACGGTCCGCAATATACTGCAGGAACTTCACGCCGTACATATACATACTCTGATAGCTTGGCCACTTCCACTGCAAGCCATCTGCCTCGTCGATGTGGGGGAACTCGTTGTTTAAGATGGCCGTTCGGATCATCATCTCGGGGTAACTTGCCCTGCCGCGCCCGGCAGTCGTCTCGACCGTCTCGATATATGTCGCGATCCCCTCGCGCATCCACCCGGGGGCGGTGCCGTTGGGCGAGATGATCTTTCCAAGGACGTAGCGGAATGGGGTAACGATCCCTCCATACTGGTCAATGTGCATGATGTGCGTGTATTCGTGGAAGGTAAGCGTTCGAAGCCAGTTGTCATAGTCCGCCAGAACGCTGTCGGGCGTCGGCGATGCCGCCCGAAGGACTATATAGTTATAGGGAAGCGTTGAACTCAGGCCGTTCGCAGCGTCTATGTTATCCGTGAAGATGACCTCTGTCTTGCCCCACGGCCGCCAGTCGAATTTCTTTGAGAGCTTTTGATAGGCCTCTTCAAGATAGACCGCCACCTGCTTCACCTGCGGCTCCAGCTTTTCATCATAATGGATATTGAAATGGTCGGACGTGAGAGTCTTCCACTTGAGCGACGGGTCATAGCTGGCCGCGTTCGCGACTTGCGAGACCAAAAGAAGGACAACTATTCCCCAAAATAGTTTTTTCATAATACGTAGTTGCCCCATTTATGGGGCGAAATTAGCCCGATAAATCAAACAACTACAATACATAGATAGATACCCATTTATTGAAATATTAGCAACTTTTTTTGTGGACTAAAAGTGAGTGTAGTGGCAGAGCTTGCTCTGCCAAAAAATGTAGCGCAGGTCTTTAGACCTGCCAGTATTAGCAGGACTGAAGTCCTGCGCTACACATTAATGCCCGATGAATCGGGCAACTACAAACTACTATGAACTTCGAACAATTCTTAGAACAGGAATGGGTGCCGGCCTTGGGCTGCACCGAACCGGCTTCGATCGCCTATGCCGGAATGCTCGCGGCGTCAAAATTGACCAGGCCGGTTCAAAAGATAAAGCTCATCGTCGATCCGAAGATATACAAGAACTGTTATTCGGTCGGCATCCCGCACAGCGGCCACAAGACCGGCATCAAGTGGGCGGCGGCCCTCGGGCCGTTTTTGAAAAATACCGCCGCTGAGCTACAATGTTTCGGCGAGATAAACGATAGCGTTCTCGCGAACGCCGGAAAATTGATCGAACGCGGGGATATCAAGGTCGAGCTCGACCGTTCAAAGACGGATCTTTATGTCGATATCATAGTCTCGGACGGCAAAGATGTCTCCCGTGCGGTCATTGAGGAAAAGCACACAAACCTAACGCTCATTGAGGTGAACAGAAAACCGGTCTTTGAGAACAGACCCAAGAAAGGCGAAAAAGCAAAAGAGTCGGCCAGAAAGTGGGCGGCAACGCTCTCCATTAAGGAGATCGTGGACATCGCGCAAAAGATCGGCCCCGGGGCAAGAAAGAGACTTAGAGATGGGGCGCTATTGAACATCGCCATTGCCGATCATGGACTAACGCTCCTGCCCAAGACGTTCACCGATATCACAAGCCACGACCCGCTTGCCCGCATAGCAAGCCATGTCTGCGGAGGTGTCTATGCCCGCATGGGGGGCGAGGACTTTCCGGTCATGAGCGTTGCGGGGAGCGGGAACAAGGGCATCACCTGCGCAGTGCCCCTCTTGATGCTCGAAAAAGAGTGGAACACCCCGCCCGAAAAGACCGAAGAGGCGCTTGCTCTTGCGATCTTGTTCACATCCAAGACGACCGAGGAGCTTGGCTCGCTCTCCGCCGTCTGCGGATGTTCTAACGCCGCCGGTATCGGCCTCGCCTGCGCGCTTGTCTATCTTAAAGGTGGCGGCGAGAAGGAGATATCCTTTGCCATCAATAATATGGTGGGCAACGTGACCGGCATGATCTGCGACGGGGCAAAGATCGGCTGCGCGTTAAAGACAATGACCGCCGTTGATGCGGCGTTCCGGTCGGCGGCCCTTGCCATCAGCGGGCTGGGAATACCCGTAGAGGACGGTATCGTCGGCGCCAGCGGCGGCGAGTCTTTAATAAATATGGGCAAGATCGCAAAGCTTGGAATGACCAAGACCGATGATGAAATATTAAAGATAATGGAGGGGAAGCTGTAGAATTTGGAGTAGCACCCTTTAGGGTGCGCTAAATTGGCGCAGCCTGAAGGCTGCTACTCCTTATTTTGCAAGCGGCGAGACTCCGTTCCTGATATACTTTGCCTCAAAGGGGTTGCCATCGCCGTTCGTATCGCCGTCGACATCTATGAATATCGGGTTTGCAAAACCCCACGCCTCTGCCGCCATCGCCGGATCGCGCGCCAGCGACTCAAGCGTCCAACCGGCGTCCGGGGTTTTCGCCTTCGACGGGTCGGCCACAGACTTTGTCACGACCGGAAAGAGCGAACGCCAATCTTTAGAACCCTTGTCGCCATAGACGAATATCACGACCCAAGTGTCCTCTTCTACGTTCATGTCAATATCGGCCGACGCGGTGATAAGCCCGCCCTCTTCCTTCCAGTTCTTGAGCGAACCATCCGAGGTCGCGAAGATCTCGTTCGGCTCGTAATAGAATTTCGGGACGTGATATGTCTGAAAGAACGACTTGGGGTCGCTTGCCACGCCCTTGAACGTTGAAACTCCGTCCTCATCTGCCGGCAGCGGTTCTGTGTTCGCATAGACCTCTATGGTATCGAACCACGCCCACGACGGGCTCTGGACCTCCACGTGGAGCTTGACATTCTTTCCGTGGATCGTCCCGCCAACGCCCGTCTTCTGCCCCTCTTCGTTCTCCGCTGAAACGCTGATGAATGGCCCGGCAGAGACAACCACCCTGTGCTCGTTCACCGCCTTGGCGAAGTCGTCCTTATTAAGATCACCGTATCCACCCTTGCCGTCACGGGGGTCAATGTCTGATGCCACAAAATTTCTCGGCATCCCCAGCTGGTCGATCGTCTCTTTATGGCTGTCGGAATTGGCTGTCCCTGTTACGAGGACGCCAAGATTTAAAAGGTTGAACCACTGCGGCAGGCCTGTCTCACGGAGTTTATTATTATAAAGCTCCGAACTGATCGAAAGTTCAAGGGATGTAAAATTGGAGATGACGAGGTCGGAATCGCCGTAAGAAAGCGGGATGGACGTCGTAGACATGTCCGGATGGACACGCTGTGCGCTGGGCTCGACATAACTTGAAAGCGGCTCTATCCCTTTGTATGCGGGGGTCGTCACCCAGCTCGAGACGATGAGCATGGACGTCGTCTGGTCGGCCAGATGGTTCACCTGCAGGACCTTTTCGCCCTCGCCCCCGCCGCCGGAATTATAGTGATCAATGATATCGCGCGGCGACATGACAAAGTCGGGGCTTGGATCATTCGTGTCGAGCGGGGAATAGGTCCAGTCGAGCGCGCCACCGTCTATCTTATTTGGATCGTACGCGAGAGGAAAGACATTTATATGTCCGATATGGTTGGGGCTGATCTCCTGCCCGACCAGCGTTGCAACAGAGGCCGGCAACAGGACGCCGCTCTCTTCGAGTTTTTTCACAACGGGCCCATAATCGACAAGCCAGTCGTGGTCGCTCGACTGCAAGACGTCCATCCCCTCGCCCACGGCCGCCAGCGTGCGCCGTTCGGTCAGTATTGCGCTGTCGGGCGATTGAATGGAGTGAAGATGAAAATCGCCGGATACCCAGCCGGGGGTCTTGACGACCCTCTTTAATTTAACGTTATCCAATGCAAGCGTCCCGCCGCTCGAAACGTCGGCCTCTTTGACATAGAGCGCGTATTCGGTCCCGCGCGAAAAGACAAAGGCGTAGTGCCCCGGTTCAAGCTTGAACGAGTTCCCCTCTCCCAGACCGAACTCGCCCTTTGCGTTGACATATTTGACATCCACAACGCCCCACGGCCGTTCGAATATCCCCGTGTCCTCAAAATTTCCGGCCCCCTTTTCCTCCGGGCTCGGGTCGAACCCAACGATGGTGAGCCTCGCCGGAACAGCCTTCCCGGTATCGGCATCCGTCACGCCTCCGGAGAGCGCAACCGTTCCGCTTGCGCCGAGCGTGCAGGTAATGCCGTCTTCGCTTATGATGGTCACATCGATCTCTTTCGGATCACATTCCCCTGCGACCGTTGTCCCGTTCTTATGATAGCCGGCCTTCTGGACAAAGAGCTTGTACCTGCCGGAACCAAAGGCCTTTGCAAAATCGTCCGCGCCGGTCGAGAGCTGGCCCTTAAAACTTCCGTCATCGCCGGACTTAAAAATAATGACCGTCATGTTCGTCTCGTTCTGGACAACGACCGTGGCGCCCCCTACCGTGTTGCCTGCGCCATCCACCACCTTGCCGGAGACCTCGTGCGTCGGGACCTTTATGGCCTTAAGTCCCGCGGCAAATACGCTCGCAGGGTCGCCGTTGCCGACGACGAAATAATCCGTGAAGCTCTTTGAGCCTTGAGCGGGGATGATGAAATTGACCTTCAGTTCAGAAGGCCCGCCAATGGGGAGAACTTTTAGGAATTCCTCGCCCAGAAGAACGCCCGTCACGCCTGAATATGTTAGCGACGTCGAAATCTGCCGCGTTGTCTTTGTGACCGTGCCGCTGCTTCCGGCAAGAGCCTTTTGCGCGTTGGTCGCGGTCGCCTCTTCCTTTGTGAATTGATTAACGTCATAAAAATATCCGTATGAAACATCGACGCCGTCAAAGGGGGCATAGATAACGGCGGCGGTGTCGCCGGTTATCTGGGCGGTCGTGGGGGGAGAAAATCCAAGGTTTGGAATGAGAGTCTGAAGCTGCCCGCTGCCGTTGACGAGCCTGCCGATGGGGAGCATCACTTCCTGATCGCCGTTATTCTCAAATGTGGTGACCATCTTGACATAGTTCGCTCCCGACTCCAGTGTATATTCCGTAGCAACACGCGTGTTGACGCCACGCAGGTCGTCATAGGTCGAGAAGGGGTCGTTCGCATCGTCAAATCTCGGTGAGTAATACATCGTCTGGCCGGTCAGGGCCTTCGCAACCGGGCTGACGAAATCAAGGTCGAGATAGTCAAGGACATCGATATTACCAAGCGCCTTCACGACGATGGGGCCGCCATCTTTGCCGGTAGAGACGACCTGGAACTCGTCGTAGTTCACCGTCCATTCAACGTTCACGAGCGGGCACATCTTTCCGAAATTGTCCTGCCCCTCCCCATTCGTGCGCACGATATCGGCGTCAATGATAACCCCACCGAACGGGCACGATTGCGCAAATTTTGAGGGCTGTTGAATAATGACGCGGATCTTGTCGTTTTGAAGCAGGACATCGCCTATTTGACCATGCGCCAGCGGGCCGCCGATGAGCTGTGACTTGTCTTTTATGCTGAGCGGATTCTGGGAAACAACGATGTCCGGGTTCAGACCTCCGCCGCCACCGTTGCAAGAGGCGATGAAGAGTAATAATGTAAAGAAAAAATAATACATGTTTGTAGTTGCCCCCCGCCACTACTGCGCGGCGGGCAGGCATTTATGGGGCAATTTGGAGTAGCGCCCTTTAGGGTGCGCCAATTGAATTCAACTCGCGCAGCCTGAAGGCTGCTACTCCCTTCTGGCCCGATAAATCGGGCAACTACATATTTATCGGCATATCTACAAAAATGTTGCTAAAATTCCTATACGCAGAGCGCGATTTTTTTGACGCCCTGCGTTCAAAAAACCATGCCCTTATAAGTGTTTGATATTATTGACTAAGGGGGCTGTCCCCTTTTCTGAGGGGGACGGTCCCCTTACAAGGGGCTTGCCATTTTTATTAAGGGTGGTATAGATGCGCCCACTAATTTGTAGTTGCCTGATTTATCAGGCTAATACGGAGTAGCACCCTTTAGGGTGCGCCAATTGAACTCAACTAGCGCAGCCTGAAGGCTGCTACTCCCACACTGCCCGATGAATCGGGCAACTACAATATTAGTAAGGAGATATCCTATATGATCATCGGCGTCCCGCGTGAAATAAAAGAGAGCGAAACCAGGGTTGCTGTCACGCCAAGCGGCGTATCGACCCTCATCAGAAACGGCCACACCGTCCTCATTGAGAAGGGGGCCGGACTTGCAAGCAGCTTCACGGACAGGATCTATCGCGATGCCGGGGCAACGATCCTTTCGCAGGCCGTCAAGATATGGAAGATGGCCGACATGATAGTGAAGGTCAAAGAACCTCTCGCCTCTGAATTCAAGCACTTCCGTCCGAACCTTATAATTTTTACATACCTGCATCTTGCCAGCGTTCCGCCGCTTGCGCGCGCGCTATGCAAAAAGGGCGTGACTGCGATCGGCTATGAAACGGTGGAGCTTTCTAACGGAACGTTGCCGCTACTCGTTCCAATGAGCGAGGTAGCAGGCAAGGTCGCGACCCAGATCGGGACAAGGCTCTTGCATCGCGGCGGCGGGCCTGGAAAAGGGCTGCTCCTCGGCGGAGTGACAGGGACCAAGAGGGGCGTTGTGACCGTTGTCGGCGGCGGAGTCGTCGGCGTCAATGCGGCTGCGGTCGCGGTCGGCCTTGGCGCGGAGACGGTCATTTTAGATGTCCGCGAAGATCGCCTGCAGAGACTAAGGTCAAGGTTCGGAGGCGCGGTCAATGTTCTTATGTCAACACCGGAGAACATCGGCGTGTGGGTCAAGAAGAGCGACCTCATCGTCGGCGCGGTTTTAGTCGCGGGAGATAAAGCGCCAAAGGTCATTACGAAAAAGATGCTCCAGACGATGGAGCCGGGCTCTGTTATTGTTGATGTGGCTATCGATCAGGGGGGATGCGTTGAAACGGCAAAGCCGACCTCGCACCGAAACCCAACGTTCATTAAATACGGCGTCATCCACTATTGCGTCCCGAACATGCCGGCGCTGACGCCGATGACCTCGACCGAGGCGCTGACAAGCGCGACACTCCCTTATATCACCAAACTCGCCTCAAAGGGCGTTGACGGCGCGACGAATGAAGACACAGCGCTAGCGCTTGGCCTGCAGATCAGAGGCGGCCACGTTGTCCATCCGGTCATCGCAAAGTTGTTTAAGAGTTTGGCCTAGAAGCGGTTCCCCGTTTCTTCTTTATGCCGCGCATCGGCCGGGCAGTTGGCGTGTTTCAAAAATCTGCTTTTCATCACCTTGTTTCGCTGAACGATAGGTTGCTTAAGCAGATGGCGGATCAGAGCCGGAGGTAGGGCAGAAAAAATAGTAAGATTACCCACTAATACCAATGATGTGATGTCATGCTTGCATAATTCGTCTGTCGTTTCTCTTGTGAACCTCTCCTTCATTAGATATTGCAGGCCCCGCCCCTCTGTCCTGATGATGAATTGAGCGCACTCAACCGCCGAAGCCCGCCTGAATTTCACCCCAAGCTGTTCTCGCGCCGACTTCTTGGCCGGCTCATTCACCTCATGGCCGCCGATAATATTATAGAGGTCGAACATATTCATCGTCTGAAATATTCTGACCAGCACATGGGGCGGAGTGACGGGATTTTTTAGCAGATGCCGCTGAACCGCTGGGTCATTGATAATGTGCGGGTTTCGCGCCAGCACGTCAAGTTCTGCGGCAGACTGCGAATGTTGCGCGATAGACCTGATCCTGTCGAGCCCTTCTTTGACGGTTTCTTTGGCAGTTTCTGCGCTCGCCGACCTCATAAAGATCATGTGGTTACCGTATACTGCGCTGACATCGTCAACCCTGGTTTCAAGTACAGGATTTCCCCATCCCCATTTTGATCTGATCCAAATATCGCCGCCCTCCACGCGGCTGACAATGCCGACATGCCGCCATGTAAATATTCTGCCGTTGATATTCAGATAATCGCCGGCGTCTTTGGAACCGAATACAGATGTTACAAAATCATCGTGAGTTCCCATGAATTTCAAATAAACCACCGCATCACCGGTCTTGGCAGATTCCCTCCTTACCGCAGCACCTTTTTTCAACATATCATTAAAAAGGCTGTCAAAATCTTTAAACTCTGTCCCCCTTTGGGAATTGAACCATGCCATGCAATCGCCGTCGCAAGACCTGTCAACTATTCGGCCCCCGGCCTCCAAAACAGCATTTATCAAGCCCTTACCGAAGAAACTTGATCGCCGCGATTCATCACCTTCAACGGCAAAGACAGGGATATCTATTTCAGGAATGACCTTTTCCGGATGCGGGATAATTGCTTCGGCAACAGCCCTGGTCAACAAACCCTCGAGCCTTTCGATGGCATCTTTTTTTGATCCAAGGCTCTTTTCGATCCTGCCACGCTGTTCGTCATTAACATCAATGCCCTTCACCGCGCCGCGCAACCACCCAAGTGCGTGCAGGAAGATGCCCGCCTCCGTGCATCTAGGAAGCAACCAAGGCACGCCACGGGTCCAGATGCCTGAACAAACAGGCTCCAAAAGATGTTCTACAAGTTTAATTGCAAAATAGATGCGCGCATCGCTATCGTCTTTTAATCCCGCCTCAAGTGCTGCAACTGAAGCATTAAAAACTTTCGACAAATACTCACGCTCTCTCTCGCCAAAGCCTTTCCAAAAAACAGCGAAGGCCATTTCATGCGCCCCGCTATTATTTTCTCCGGTTCCTCCCGTGCCGCTGCCGGCCGTTAGCAGGCCTGTGACATCCGGCGAGGAAAATATCTGCATCCTCCCATCTACCCGTTCTGAACCGGGAAGGGAGATGATCGCAATATCGTCATCTGTCATCGCAAACGGGTCCGTCTCGGCCGCCATCTGCAAGGCAGACACGTCCGCAAAACCGGTAGCGCCGCCAAAGTCCCATTGAACGCCGCCATTCACGAACACGCCGCTGAAATATGTCCCTGCAATAGTTCCCATATTCACCTATCTTATCGCCACCGGTCAAAAAAATATTGATCTATGGATTATAATAACGAAACATTGCGGGCGGGGCCCTGAAGGGATCGACCTGGACCATTATCTTTAATATCTCCCCTTTCGGGCTCGTTGCAACCCCCGTCACGTTGATCCACCCGCCATGATATTGGCCTCGAAGGTTCACAGCACCATTAGCGCTTCTCACTATCTTCAACAGGTAATGCTTTACGATCGCCCGCTCGCCATGGTCACCAACATGATAATATTGATCGCTGCAGAACATTAAGCGAGCATTTAATGCTTCTATCAATTCATTCGCCAGTTTTAAATCCACCACGTTCTGGGTGATCATCTGCTGGTCAATGGCAAAAAAATCTGGCCTGAAATGTTCAAGCAGCACCAGTAACGCTGCCTGGCCGAACTCGTCCCTTTGTTTCAACAGCCCTCGGATCTGACCCAGCGAGGCCCTTCTGCAAAATTCCATTTCAGAAACGTTGATCTCTGTTTTTAAAAGGGAATCTTTTACAGCACTGGTGAGTGTGTCAAAATAAAAATCGTGAATAGCCAAGTGGTCGCGACCTGTCCGTTCCGCCCCAACTGCCTTTAAAATCTCGCTTACGCCAATTAGATCATCATCATCGAAACGATGAGGGCCTGGATCAAATTCTGAATAAAAATCATTCAGATCAGATATGCTATTCGCGCGCGTTTCATCAACTTGCTCGGTAACCACGTCGGCCATTTCTTCTAGTGGCGGGGCATTTTTCCACTTGGTCCCGTCTGCCTTGATGATCTCGCTCCAGTCGATCGATTCAACATCATGGAGAAAAGCATCATCAAGAACATCATTGGTCTTTATCGACATCTCTATCGGCATAAACTGCCTCCATGGCCATCTTCTGTCATCCTATACCATTATCGTCAGGCATCAAGAAAAGTTGCGAAATTATTTTATTGGGGACGTTTCTCCAGCAAACCAGCATGGTGCATGGGCTGGCCGGAAAAAATGACCATTTTTTCCGGCCAGCCCGCATCCATCGCATATTTGCGGGAGAAACGTCCCCAAAAATTATGCGATAAAAAAAGACGCAACTTTTGGCCAATTCTGCCGATAATAATAGTAGAGGGCGCTTGAAACGCCCATGATTATGACCAAACTAGGCGATATCTTTAGTCTATTTTCACAAAGACCGGCGACCGGCACGATACCCTTTTGCGTTGGCCCCGAAAAAGAGGCACAGTTTTTCAGCGTCCCCGAAACGATCATAACACCAGATCATGAACCATCCCCAACCGGCAAGGATATTTACTCGACCGATACGGTAAATCTCCGAGAATATTCATTCGGCTATGACTGTATGCGGGAAGGCTTCAAGATATTGGGGTGGGTAGATGCCGCCAATCTGCAATCCTTTTTAAAAAAGGCAAAGCAAACGGGAAACAACGACATCTATATCCAATACATCGAAGATGACAAGGCGGAGCAGCATGTGACCTTGAAGCTGGAACAAATGATCGACCCCTTTAGCCTATCTGAGGACGACAAAAAAGAGACCGCCTCGGTTGACAAGCCAAAAAAGCCGCGAAAGAAGAAACCAAAAGAAGCTATGACCACAGGGACGGCTCCGTCAAGCGACGATCAAGCCCCGACCTCAGATGGCCGTTCACACGTCGGGCTCTACCATATATTTGAAAGGAGGAATGGTCGGCTCGCGGAACCGGACCTTACAGCTGCGAAACGATATATAGATGCGGTTCTGAAGCGCGCCCGTGAAAGAGATCCCTCCGCAACATGGCAGGCCGTGGATGTTGATCTCGGAGGAGAACGGGTCCTCAAGACAAACCGTAAGACCGGTGAAAGCCGATGGGTCAAAGATGACGAACTGTTCCATCCCTCCGGCGGAAACGGAGGCGGAGGTTACATATATAATCCGGATGTGTCGCCGGAAGACAGGATCGCTGGGCTTGGCCCCTCATGCCCAAACAATAAATGCAACGCCCCCGACACGCCACTTGCCATCCCGTGCCCGCTCAGGAACTTTTATGCCAGGATCAAAGATGAAAAGGCGGCGCAGAAAGACTGGTATAAGAATGTCCTGTTGATAATGATCGCCCATCCGGATCGTGAGATGTGGTATCGTTCGAATTTCACGGCCGAAGAGCGGGAGCTCTTCAGGCAACTTGAGCAAGACAGGCTTTCCTCTTTATAAATGCCCGCCAATCATCGGTCAAAACGTGATCTTTGCTCAGTTTTAATATAGGTTCGACAGTTGCTACTTTAGTTCTGCAAGGCGCTCGTCGAAGGCTGCGGCGAGTTTGTCGTGTTCAGCCGAAACCTTTTCAAGGCGGGCGAAACTTGAATCAATATCTATTTTAAGCCTTTTGACCGACCGCGAGAGGTCGGCGATCTCCGATGGGCCTTTGAGCGAGCCGATGTTCGCAAGCTTCGTGTTGATATCCGCCTCTTCCTTCTCCATCTTCATTATCTTTGACTCAAGCGACTTTATCTCTTCCTGAAACGGCTTTAAAACTTTCGAACGCTCGGTTATTATTGCGGCCCTGCTTTGGCGAAGCGCCTTTTTGGGATTAACCGTTGCAGCCTGCGCCGCGGCTTCGTCGGCCTCTTCGCGCCAGCCCACCTTTTCAAGGAATTCATCATAGGTTCCGTTGAACCACGAAACGCCACCATCTTGAAATACCAGCAGACGCGTGGCAAGAGAACGCAGAACAAGCTCGCTATGCGTTACAATGATAACGGCACCTTCAAAATTCTCCAGCGCCTCTACCATTGCGTCTATCGACTGCATATCAAGATGGTTCGTCGGTTCATCTAAAAGAAGCAGGTTGGTCGGCGAGGCGATGATCTTGCCCAGCATGACGCGACTCTTTTCGCCGCCGGAGAGGACCTGCACCATCTTTAAGGCTGACTCGCCGCTGAACATCATACATCCGCAGATGGACATGACGGCGGTCTTTCCAAGGTTGAGATTGGCGGAATCTATCTCCTCTTCAACGGTATATTTTTCACGCAGTCGGTCGATATTTGTCTGGCCAAAGTAGCCGATCCTTGCCAGCTGGTGCATGTTGATATCCCCATGCAATGGTTCAAGCTCGCCGGCCAAAAGTTTGATGAGCGTTGATTTACCCTTTCCGTTCTTGCCTATAATAGCTATCCGATCCTTTGAGTTAACGGTCATATCAAGGCCGTCAATAAGGATGTTAGCCGGTTCGTAGCCGAATTTCAAGCCGGTGACCTCTATCAGGCGTTTGGCCTCGAACGGAGAATAGCGAAATATGAAATCGAGGTCGGCTATCTCTTCAAGCCGTTCCAGTTTGGGGAGTTTGTCCAGAAGTTTAAGGCGCGACTGGACGACCGAAGCCTTGCTTGCCTGCGCGCGGAACCTTTCCACGAACGCCTCGATATGTTCGCGCTGTTTCGACTCGTTCGCCCGGGTCTTTTCGTGGACCTCTTCATCTTGTGCTATCTGCGCGTAAACTTTTACCGTGTCGCCGGGGAGCTTTCTGATCTTCTGCCTGTGAATAAGCGCCGTGTGAGTCGTGACGCTGTCCATGAATTCGCGGTCGTGCGAGATGAGGACAAGCTCGTGCTTCCAGTTGCGAAGGAATTTTATTATCCAGCGAATAGAGACGATGTCCAAGTAATTGGTCGGTTCATCCAAAAGTAAAAGATTCGGATGCGAAACCAAGACCTTGGCGAGGTTGAGCCTCACCTGAAAACCGCCGGAAAAATTCGAAGGCGGGAGCTGCATGTCTTCTTCGGTGAAGCCAAGGCCAAAGAGGATCGCCTCGACCTTGTAGTGGTCATACATTTCATCTGGCGGGAGTCCCATGCATCCCTCCTGAAGGACGGTCGGTTCTGTGAAATGCAGGTGCTGCGCGACGTGGCCGATGCGGTAGCCATTGGGGATGATGATCGTCCCGTCGTCCGGTTCGGACTCGCCCAGTATCATCTTTAAAAGGGTCGTTTTGCCGGAGCCGTTCCTTCCCACAAGCCCGACGCGCTCGTGCGGCTGAACCTGAAGGCTGGCCTTGTTGAAGATGACCTGCTTTCCGTAGGCCTTTTGGATGTTGTCTATTCTCAGCACAAGTGGCGCATCTATCATAAAACAGGATAGATGGAAGTTATATTTTTATGGTAATTATTTGCATTTATCGATCATCGTGCTATAAAGTTACCCAACCGTCCACTAGAAACACATGTCGGTTGGGTAATTAGAGCCTGTCGGGGAATTCGATTTGTCATCGCGAGGAGGCCAAAGGCCGACGTGGCGATCTCCAGAAATCAAGTGGTTACGGGAGATTGCTTCGTCGCTTCGCTCCTCGCAATGACAAAAAACGGCATTTCCC
>ORJL010825457.1_pt1 | contig 17164 bp, 11 predicted proteins | sample 1779941 | NCBI WGS metagenome assembly ORJL01 (sample SAMEA104232317, study PRJEB22302) | groundwater metagenome | biome: forest; feature: aquifer; material: groundwater | place: USA | collected 2011-08-07 | depth 5.8 m | reverse complement strand
GTGTCCCTGTATGTATGATATCTTTTAATTGTGCCGTTTCTTCTTGGGAGAATTGTATAGTCTGTTTGTGTGGTTTGTTCATATACCACAAGCATACCATTTAATGCTTCATGGATCAAAATTTAATTAAGAGGGTACTACTGCTAAAGCCAAGTCAATGCTTGACAAAGCAAAACAGGATTACGAACAGAAAAAACCGAACTGGAGCGAGCATCTACAATGGCTCAGACGATTCATCGAGCTCATACAAGACCATCACGGCCTCATGATCAAGGTATTGTGTGCCATTGTTGTGATGGAGTGTGTGAAACTCATTGATCCGTATTTGTTTAAACGGATCGTTGACAGCGTGACCTTGGAAACACCATCAGAGGGCGTGAGATGGATTGTGTTCTTTGGCATCAATCTTATCGTCTTCATGGCACTTGACTCCTTCGTCCGAGACAGGTGGATCAATAGGTTGTTTTTGAACATCAACAACCATTTTCTGAAACTCGCTGACAACAAGCTCGTCCGCATGCATTTGGGTTATCACCAGAAAGAAAACACTGGTTCAAAACTGTGGAGAATCATCGCTGGCGTGGACAAGATAGATGAGCTTACCCTGTCACTCGGGTTTGAGTTCGTGCCGACTTTGATTCAAATCGTGGTGAGCTCTGTGCTCTTGTTCTATTTTCAGTGGAAACTCGCATGCGTTGTTTTGGCGCTGATGCCGCTGTTCATCGTGAATATCTTGGTACTCAACAGAAAAACCATGTACATGAGAAAACTGCGACATGACGTGAACGAGGAGTACACAACAGAGCTCGTGGAGTCCATGAAAAACATTGCAGTGATCACTGCATTTGGAAAACAAAGACACCACATTGAAAAATTTCAGGGGCATCTCCGGGTCCATGACTGGTTGTTTTGGAAGAATATGAATCTGAATATCTTCCATGGTTTTCTCGGTGATATGACGGCGAATGTTGGACGCATGGTGGTTCTCACCTATTGCTTCTATTACGCTATGCGTCGCGAGATCACACTTGGTGATTTCATGATGTTCATGACCCTGTCAGAGAAAATCTTCTTCTCAATCTTCCGTTTTTCGAAGCTCTCAATGAGGGTCTTAGATGGCGTGGAGGGGGTGAAAAGACTAGTGGATGTGATTGAAGCCAAACCCAAGATTGAGAGCATGCCTGACGCCGTTAAGTTGTCCTCAAGAGTGGAGGAAATTCGTTTCGAAGAGGTATATCATAGATATGATGCCATGGAAAACAGGAATGGATATGGGAAACACTCTCTGAATGGTGTCTCTTTCACCATTCATGCCGGTGAATCGGTCGCTTTGGTCGGCCCATCTGGCGGAGGCAAAAGCACTATCGCCAGTTTATTTATGCGACTTGATGACCCCACCTCTGGTGTCATTACAGTCAATGGGATTGACCTCCGAAAGGTCGAGCTTGATGACTTCAAGAGACGAATCGGCTATGTCAGCCAGCTTGACCAGCTCTTTGACGAAACCATCGCATACAACCTCTTGTGGGCGAAACCAGATGCGAGCGAAGAGGAGATGATTGTCGCAACTACGGCTGCAAACGCCTTCTCGTTTATCGCCGAAAAGGAAAAAAAGTTTCTTCGAGAGATTGGTGAACGAGGCGATCGCCTCTCAGGAGGACAGCAACAACGCTTGAGTCTGGCACGGGCAATCATTCGAAGACCCGAGTTGCTCGTCTTGGATGAACCAACGAGCCACCTTGATAGCATATCAGAGGAAGAGATCAAAAAAGTGCTACCCAGGCTCATGCAGGGTCGAATGACTCTGATCATCGCTCATCGGCTCTCCACCATCATGAGCGTTGATCGCATTCTCGTGGTTGACCAAGGGAGAGTTGTGGAAGAGGGAAATCACAACGATCTCTTGAGGGCTAACGGTTTCTATAAACAACTCGCCAAGCTTCAAGAGACCGGAGAATTGGTAGGTAAAATCTGTTAAGGGACTGTTGCCGAATGTGCTTTAATGACATTCGGCAACACTCCCGTTAAGATGAGAACGGAGGAACAAAATAAAAACAAAACCGCCTTGGTACTTTGGTACTGAAGCGGTTTTTTTCTCCTTAGAAAGGAGGAGAAAACCGCATTGCATAATTCAAGATGAGTGTATGACTCACTCGTAGTCCATCACTTCTAGACCATCTTCATTGTATGTTTTTCTTTTCTGTGCCTCACTCGACGCGGAAAAATGAGCACCTCCATCATACGGGATATCCTCAATCTCCCACTGTTCATAACACGTGTCAGGCAATTCCGAGATAAACGTGGATGGTCGACAGATATATTCTCCTGTCTGAAAACTACTCACAAAGACAGGATAGGTGAGGAACAAGGTATCCTTGGCACGGGTGCAAGCGACGTAAAACAAACGACGCTCTTCCTCCATTTCTTGGGGCTTATCATAGACCTTGTGGTGCGGAAAATGCCCATCGGCAAGACCAATAACAAAAACATGTTTCCACTCCAATCCCTTTGCCTGGTGAATAGTGGTAAGGAGTAACCGCTCATCCTCTTGTTGCGGCGTAGAAAAGTTGCGTTCTCCGCGGAATCCTTCCGTCAAGGCGACATCAGCTAAAAATTGTGACAGGGTGGTATAGTTACTCGAAAAATGGGCGAGCTGTTCCAAATCTTCCAATCGTTCACGACTATTATCATAGGTGCGTTTCGCGTACTCCTCATACCCGTGTTTTAAAATATATTGAATCGCGCTCGCTATAAAATTCTTAGATGGGAGCTCAACAATTTTCCGAAACAACACCTGTATTTCACCCACCACTTTTTCCAATCGTGGCGATAACGAATGATTGTCAAAATTTAACAGCCATTCCTCAAGAGTCTTATACTCTCCCATGTTTTGAATCAGCTTCTGCGCCGTGATCAATCCAACCCCTTCATGAAGACCCAGGAGACGCGTCCATGCCAGTTCATCTCGAAAATTTTCCATCACGCGAAGAGAGGCGAGGATATCTTTGATATGTGCCTGCTCAAAAAATCGCAAACCACCGCGAACCATGTAGGGAATATTACGTTTGTTCAACTCAAGTTCAAGCTCAATCATCTGAAACGCAGAACGAAAAAGCACCGCGAATTCACGCAAGGAAACAGCAGTTTCATCTCGTACCTCGAGTATCCGCTGACATACAAAGTGCGCCTGCTGGTATGCGTCACGCGTAACCACCACCACTGGTTTTTCGCTCGTGCTTTTGACGCTTTTGAGCCGTTTTTCAAATTGATGAAGATTGCGCTCGATGCTGGCATTGGCGAGATTCAAAATCTCCGGTGTACTACGATAGTTCGTCTCCAAGCGAAACGTCCGCGCTTGAGGAAAACGCTTGGGAAACTCGAGGATATTGTCAATATTCGCCGCTCGGAAGGAATAAATACTTTGAGAATCATCCCCAACCACAAGCATATTTTTGTGCTGGGTTGCGAGAAGATCAAGAATGGCTCCTTGAATGCGATTCGTATCCTGGTACTCATCAACAAGAATATAACGGAATTGAGAAGCGAGCGATTGTCGTGCATCATCACATGACTGCAGAAGGAGAAGCCAATTACTTAACAAGTCATCAAAATCCATCACATCTGAAGTCTGTTTCTTTTTTTGATACAAGCTCTTGATGTTTCCTATGATCGTCACCACCTCATCCTTGAGGTAAGAATATTTTTCTTCGCAGACTTCGGGCACGGAACGACAACTGTTCTCGGCAAATGAGATAATATTTTTTATCACCTCAACCTTTGGCCAGTACTTGTCTTTTTTCATGGGGATATCAAGATCATTCATAGTGCTACGAAGCAAACTTTTCGCGTCATCTTCGTCGAGAATATTAAAATTGCTTGTGTAACCAAGCCGCGCGCTATATTTTCGCAACACTCGATTGCCAAGAGAGTGAAACGTGCCGCCCCACAGTCCATGCGGTTTTTCTCCTACAAAATGCTCCACTCGATGGAGCATTTCAAATGATGCTTTGTTGGTGAACGTGACGAGCATGAGTTGCTCCGGCTGAACTCCCTGCTCCAATAAATACACCACTCGGTAGACAAGCGTACGCGTTTTCCCAGAACCAGCGCCGGCAAGTACAAGGCATGGACCATCACCATGCAAAACAACCTCCAGTTGTTCGGCATTCAACTCATGGGCGTAATTGATCTTGGTCTGGATGAGTTGTTGTTGAGACTGGAGTTGATAGGTACGTGGCATAGAAGATCAAGGGGTTGTTGACACTGTGTTTATTGAAAAACTGCTCTTAAAAGCAGTTCTTGTAGTGATTATCAAATCCTATTTTTTCACAATCAAACGTTTTTTCTGACTCTGTTTTTCTTTTTTTGAATTGTTCTTTTTTGACTCATTACGCACAGGAAAACCAAACTCAAGTTTCATTCCATCAGGATCTTCAAATGCCATATAATAGAGAACGTTCCCGTACTGACGCAGAATCATTGGCGAAATAATAATTTTTATTTTCTCTTTTTTGAGATGATGAAACAGTGTATCAACATCTTGACACGAACTCGCCTGAAAAGAAAAGTGATTCAATCCGACTCTATTACGAACAAACTTTTCTGTTTTGTAGACAGCACCGGCTTCGGAGATATAAAACTGGAAATGAGAGTTGCGCCAACCGACATAATTATACTCGGAAAACACCTTGCGCATACCCAAACAACGCATGAGTTTATCATAAAATGGTTCCGAGACCTGCAAGTTCGTAACTGTTATTGTAATGTGATCAATACCTTGCGCTTGAAGCATAGAGGGAATATTGCTGACATAGCGTGCCCCCTTGTATTTCACCCATATGTCATAACCGGATTGAGACTCTCTCTCTACACAAGTACCATATCGTAAAAAAAATGTACAGTGAATCTCTAAAGGGAGTGTTGCTTTCTACACCTTGACGAAGATATTTATCCACTCAAATGCTCGCTCGTCGTCAGTAATTGGAGAGCCATCAAGATAGTTCTCTCCACACAAGAGATCTTGAGTTTTTTCAGGAGAGGGAGTCATGTTTTTGTCTCCACAGATGGAAATAATTTTCTTAAAATCAAACCCATTCTTGATGAACGCCTCTTCAGAGTTGATCCAGCGCTTTTTCCCTTCCTGCAGAAAATACACCCGAGCATCACCAAGATATTGTACCAACGTCCCGTCAGGATGGCGTGGGTATTGATCAATGGCTGACAAACGCGGATACAACGCTAAACTACTATCATCAATCACACGAATCTGTGGCCATTGATATCCCAATTCAAGAAACACTGCTTCGGTTGTGATCCACGCTCGCTTGCCGTAACTTGTTACCACGGAAACTGCTGACTCGGTTCCTTTGATAAGAGTTCCGTCACGAAAGGGCAGAGGTTTTCCCAGTTTCCACTCGGGCAAAAATTCCGATTTGGTTTGAATCGCCTTCCAATCTAAACCCCACGAATCAAAGACCGCGGCTGAAGGAATGGGATGAACAATGTTTGCGACGACAAGATAGACTGCTGATGTATGAGAAAATTTTATAAGACTCCATATAATAGGTGAAATCGTTGACTCTGGTATCTCTTCAACTGGTGTCACGTTCGCGGATTTTCCTGGTATCACGGAAATAGATTGTGTTCCAAGGACAACGATCTGATTATTTTTATCTTTTGCCACAATCTGGAAAACTGCCTTGCCAAACGCCATATCATCCGCAAAAACCAATAATGACGCTTTTCCATTCGCATCAGTCACTACATCGGTTATTGAGCCATTCATTGCTGAATACCCTAATTTTGGACCAGAAATCAATTTAAGCTGTATCATCGCGCCAGGATATGGTTCAGATTCTTCATCCATGACAGTAACATCTACTCGTGCAGACTCCCCAAAAATCACTTCAGTTCGATTCATCACAACAAGTGACTTTTCTGGAAAAATGGCATCTTGCGCGTCAACTGTCACAGTAATCACTCGCTCGGAAGTAGCAGTATTCCCATTGCTATCTGTAGCAATTGTAGTGAGGCGATACTCCCCATCTGGGATATCTTTCCACTCATACTTCCAAGTCTCATAATTTCCCTTCAGATTCACCACTGAAACCTCTTTTTCATTTATTCTCAACCGCACGCTGTCAATAGATGAATCACCCTGATCGCGTGCCACACCAACCACTGTAAAATATGACGTAGTAATATGTTGCATGGGCTTGGGATCAGATATATTGGCCTTTGGACCAATGACATCAAGGGTGCGGGCACTTCCTTTTAGAATCTGGATTGAAGGATTCCGTAATGGTTGTTCCTGTGGTCCGTGATTACCAGAAGCAACATAAATCCCTTCATCCCCAACATCAAAAACACCCTTTCTGTATTTATCAGAAAGGCCGATTTCTGCTTGCATCCAGTGATTATCAGTCGGATTTGAACTTATTTCAGTTGAAATGAAAATCCTCACCCCTTCCTTTGGAAGTGGGATACTGATTTCATCAACATACCAAATAGTATCATTAGAAAAATTCGCATGAGCTACCAAACGATCCACTCCAAGTCCCTGCCATCCAGCTTCACCTTGATCTTCCCACAACTTAAAAAAAATAATATCAGCTCGTGTCGCTGTGCCTTGGTAGGAAAAACCAATGGCGGTGATATGATCCATGCCACTGTTTTCAACAACATTTGGTATGCTAACATCCATGACAAGGTGATCAAAAGTGCGTTGATACATTGTGATCTCAGGCGCGCCATGGTTGGTGTACTTACTGTACACTGTACCCGCAGCATGAATTACAAAACTATAAAAGAAAAAAGTCGAAATAATAAGAAGCATGAGAATACCATACTTCATAGTTGGAGAATTGAAATTAATAAAGCCGATTTCTCTGACGCAATTTATTATACCACACCTATACAATCTCACACTATTCATTGTTAACTGCATTGATTTTGATGTCAATATCTTTGATCTCTCGTTGAATTGATTCATCATTCGGTGCTTGCTGTAGAGCTTTTTTCCAGACGCTTAATGATTCTTTAAGACGATTTTTTTGTTCTAACCATGCGGCATAACTGGTAAAAAGATTGATATCGTTTTCCGTGTTACTCAAACCAGCAATATAAGTGCTCTCAATCATAGCATCATTGTCAATTCTTACGTAAAGCAAAATCAGTTTCTCATAAAGATTCGCCTTGCGTGGTGCTCGTGCAATAGCCTTTTTATATGCCTCTTCAGCTACCACATAATCTCCCATGTCACGCGTAACATCACCAAGGTTTGCATAAGCAATATAAAGAGCCGGATCAACTGTTATAGCATCATTCAATGTTTTCCGAGCCAACTTCAGATCACCAATAATGTAATACTCGATGCCAAGACCAATATAAGCTGGATAATCCTTTGTGTCATTGGAAATTCTCTGCTTATAGGCTGAAATTCGCTGTTTTTCATCTTTGCTTTGTTGTTCGGAAATAATCACTGGTTGAGTGCTCTTCAACTCCTTTTGTTTCACAAAGTAGAGCGTAAGTAAGGCACTCAACAATGAACCAATAAAAAGAGTGAGGAAAATAGTGTATTTTGTTGTGTTGAATAACATAATCAGTAGAATAGTTCATCTGAAAGAGTAGCATATTCTTAATCATATTTCAACATAAAAACAAACAGCCCCGCGTATTCCGCGGGGCTGTTTTGCTGTACTCTCATTAGCTTCTTCTGTACAAAGGAAAAAGACTAGTAGGTCAGCGTACCACCTGTGAGTGGTAATCCTTCGGTGTCTGCAGTGACGTCATAGATGAGACCATCATCCCAACTCAAGTCAGCAACAGCACCAACAGCGTTGATGCCAAAGGACAAAGTATTCGGATTGGTCAAACCACTCGTGTCACCAAAGACAATGTAAGCCTCTTTAGTACCACTGGAAACTTCGAAACCGAAGATCCCAGGGAAGGTGTTGTTCACGTTCGTCGTGTAGACAAAGGCACTTGATTCACCACTTACACCACCTGTTTGTCCGCCAATTCCAACATGTCGGAAGGAGGCAACTGGATTGAAGTCAGTATCACAATTTTCAACAAGAGCAGCACCATTAGAGTCTCGCAAGAGATCAATCGCAGCAGTCATGATAAGAGTGGTAGGAGTAATATATTGAATTATTGAATTACCCCGCATCATGACACCGGCATTATCAGCATCGTTTGATGGAACGTGACAGATCATCCTCACGGTATCGCCAACAGCGAAACCGCTCGTTTGAGCCAAACCACCACTAACTGCCGCTGGCACAGTAATCGTTGAAGTTGTACCATCAAAAATATCAGGTGTATCAACACCACCACCAGGAGCGAGTCGTGCAAAACCTCCGAAGAAGAGTCTTCCCGTTCCAGGATTCATCGGAATGTAGCGAAGTGCGTCACCTGTAGCAGTAGTAAAGATGTTCGTCGCCATGCTAGGAGAGAAGGTAATGTTGTTTGTAGCATTCTCAGTACTATCGTTAGCACCATCAGAGTCATCAATCCTTGTAACCAAGAAACTGCCTGCCACAAATGCGCTATTATCTAGGAAACGAATATTAGCACCCACTGGAATAGCAGATGAATCCGCATCAGCAACAACAGCCACACTCGTCGTACCATCAGATGTGGTGGCTACAGACTTGTAAGCCTCAACTTGTGCAGTGGTGCTATTAACATCACTCATGTTGTACAAGAATGCGTTGCTTGTACCTGTGATTCCCTGTGTAGCGGTTCCCTGTGTACCATCAATGTTGATACCAACGCGATTCAAGAATGCTTTCTGACCGTATGGATTCGCCGTATTCTCTACAGTAAACTTAAAAACTTCTTTTTTGCTTCCAGCAGATACAGGACCAGACACTACTTTACCTTCAAGATCACCATGCTTCACCTTCACTCTTGTCTTGTAAATATCCTGTGGATTGGAATTCAAGTTCGCGCCAGAGACCGCTGGGGTAACTGCAACATTGGAAGAATTACCACGAACCGTCATATCTGATGTTCCCACTGTACCAGATGTTACAGCAATTCCCATTGTATGAGCGCTTCCTGAAACAGCATCAGGATCCTGCCTAACAGTCGCTTTAAGGACGATTTTTTCAGTTTGACCCTTGACAAGTACCAACTCACTGCCACTTAAGTTAAACTGAACATTTCTATTGGAATCAGTGGCACTAATCGGTGAATTGATCATGGTACCGTCGCCCTTAAAAAGCTTGAAATTAGCTAAACTTCCTTGATTTGCAGTTTCCACGTGGTTGAAGCGGACCATTTCAACACGGACATCTTCCGCCTTCCCAGTTGTTAATTCCCAGATACCAAGGGTAACTTCAGTAGATCCATCCTCAACAAGTTGACTCGCCTTTGGCGAATTGCCAGCAAGAGCCATGGTCAATGTCCCAGAGGTAAGAAGACAGTTTAACTGGCCAGCACGGGCTGTGCTTTCGGTTGATGAAGTACCTGTATTTTTGGCCGTAAAGCTCACAGAAGTGAGCTGTAAAATCTGCAAGGGAGCAGTAGTGGTTCCACTGCTACCACAAGAGGCAACAGCATTGACCGCAGTTGAAAGTACATCAGCCAAGGCGTACACTGTCACTCTCTGACCAGCTTTAACAAGATAGTTGGTCACATTAAATGTGAACGAGTTCGCACTACCAAGATTCTCTTGTAATCTACCAAGTTGGACACCCTTATCATCAACAAGCTTCAAATTCTGATAGTTAGTACTCAATCGTGAAGTGTTATCGGAATTCAATGTAGCACCAATCACAATGTTGTTGATCTCAAGATCCTCTGAAGCTGTTGCACTCACATCAAAAGCTGCAACCTTGACTGCTTTAGTATTTGGAACGCCCGTTGGGTTCTGAGTTGTCGCGTTCGCAAGACCTGGACTCACTGCAGTTGCAACACCAGCGGCAACAGCCGTAATGGTATTTGCCTGCGTTGAAGTCGGAGCCTGAAGCGTTGCTGAAGATGTTTTACCTGTTCCTGCAAAACCACCAACTGCAAAAGTTATAGTCTCATTTGCCCCTAAAGCAGAACCATCATGGCAAAGGAGATCAGCTCTCACCTCCATGAGCACTGTTTGACCTACTGGGAGAATCACAGCGCTACCAAGAGTGAAGGTAGTATCATCATCAGCATTCGTCGCTGTAAGAGCTCCACCACTATCGACTAAACCATCTTCAGCAGTGACATCAGCCTCAAGATCAGTGGTCGTGCCAACCTGTCTTCCATCAATAAAGACCTTGCCATTATTCAAACCACCAGTGCTTGCGCTATCATTAGTACCATTAGCTGGACAGTCATCTTCAACGCCCAATCGACCTTGCACTACGACATCAGTCAACCGAATATCTTCTCCATTCGCCTTCAGTTCGTACTTGGCCAGGAGCATATTAGTCTCACCTCTTGCTTTATTTCCACTGGGTGAATCCTTAGCCACAGTAACTGTTAGACTGCCAGTGTTAATTGTTGTCACACCACCAGCCTGAACAATAGTGAAGGTATTCGTACCACCTGGTTTCAAGAAAATACCATAATTGCGATCTTTAGCTACCAAATCTGGTTGATTCTGAATTGAGAAGCGATAAGTTTTGTTCGAACCAGCCACAATATCTGCTCTCAAACTGAACGTCTTTGTCTGACCAACAGTAAACTTTAAAGGAGCCTCTGAAAGATCAAAACTCACAACACGATTCGTCAAAGTAACTGCCTTAGCACCAATCTGTTTTCCACCATCAAAAAGCATGAAGTTCTGAAGGTCATCATCATCAATTGAACCGATATTAGTAACTACTACCTTATGAAGATCAATCTCTTGATCATTGCCAGTCAAAACAAAACGGAAAACCTCATACTCTTTCTGACCAGCATCCACGGTTGTAGCCGCTGTTGGTGATGGAGTCGCACCAATCGTTAATCTACCAAGATCGGTTACTGCGGCAGTTGTCATAAGTGATCCATTGATTGGGAATGTACCCTTAATGGCAACACCATCTGTGGTGATATCACTTACTGCTAGTAAACTCAATCCCACCGTTTGACCAGCACTCTGATTGTTTCCTATATCGGCTTTAACCCAGAGTGGATACGGCTCTCCCTTCTTCACAGTGAAGAGACCAGCTGAATTACTAAAGGTCAATACTCCGCCAGAAAAAGAAGTAAGATCTGCTAATCTATTGCCATTCTTGTCATACAGGTAAGCATTTGAGAGAATATTGTCAGTAGCAATACCCATTCTCTTGAATTTCAACTGTGTCACTTTAACATCAGCACTACCGGATTTAAAATCAAGCTTTGCAAAATTTGCCAAAGCCTGCGCACCATCAGTACTGCTTGATGTATCAGAAACCACAGAAGTGGAAACTGGACTATCACTCGCGAGACTCACCATAAGATCACCACCACTGACTACTCCATCTCCATCATCACCATCTGCACCATCATCACCAGCGTCAGTAGCTGCCTGACTGACATCAAGGAGTTCATCTTCAGCACCTGTGATATCATCGCCATCTTCATAGACAATATCTGTCTGTACAACATACTTGTCCATGAACATATTCGCGGCAAAGGCATCACCAGAGGCAACGAGTCTCTTGACCTTCTCACCATCCACATCAGCTACCAAGAAAACATCAGATTCCCCCTTATATTTGATGAGTGAACCAGCTGGGTGCATGGCTTCTTCGATGGCACAGTCTTCATTGACTTCGTAGTTGCCAGCAAAGAAAGCATCTGGGACATCGTCAACCCATTTTGACCAATCCTTGCCCCAAAGCTCAATAGCCACTTCTTCTGTCATCACCCAACAGAGTTCGCCACTTGGTTGCACAGCGTATACCTTGGGATCAGTGGTAATCTTTACCAATCTGCCACCAGATCGGTACACAATATTTCCACCAATGGGAATAGCTGCCAATTCGGCGTCCGTAACTTTCTTGACTTTGGAAAAGTCAGAAAACCACGTCTTAAAGGTCTTCTCATTTGGGAAAACCCATCGCTCGTCCTCATCGGCGTCATAGTAGTACACTGCGGCGCCGGAAGCTTTGATGAGGTCACCATCCTCGAGCTCCGCAGCTCGAGTCGGCAACACGTTCATTCCAAAACTCCAGACAAGCAGTGAAAACACCATGTAACCGAAGAACGATTTACGTCCTAAATTACTCATATCGTTTGTTGAAATTAATCCACATGCAGTTCGTGTTCTTGAAATAAGGCTCTATGGAACCTCGCTGACTTTTCCCTTATAATAAGGAAAAAACAGAAGATATCTTTTCCCTGTTTTCTCTCCACCGACCGAGGTGGACTCGACCTTTGGTAGAAAAAAAATTTGTCCGTTTCCCGTCCTCAACGGGAAACATGACGCAGGAGAGACTCTTATTTCAAAGAACATGACGCAACAAGTGGTTTGTTTACCTGGCCCTCCAACAGATTCAAAGTATCATGATCATGTCTACTCTGAATCTGTTGGAGGGAAGGATTTATATAAACTATGCCCCTCACATCAACTTTCACCTCGCGTTCATGGAATGAGATGAAAGGGTATGTAGTGGTCATTTATTTTTTCTCACTCTCCAGTGTCCCCACTGATTCTGGGGAAGCTGTTGGTGTTGTCGTTTCTGAAACTGAATTCTCATTCTTCGCGACGTCTCCTGTGGCTGTAGTTTCGGTTATGTTTGTGCTGGTTTCGTCAATGATTGGAATAGTCTCTGGAACAGATGACGACACGGTTGGTATTGAAATCGCATCCTCCCCGGCTCGCACTGTAGCGGCCAAAGCATCGGCCTCTTTGACACGTTGAAAAGCGTTGGCAATATCTCCTTTGTTGAGAAATTCTTTTGCCTCATTCAATTTGATCTCAATTTTCGCCTGCAAAGCTGGTTTATTCACAACATTGGATAAAGCCTCCTCATCAACAACAACTCTATGTGTTTCATCTTTGCTCGGAGGAGTTGATATTTCTGAGGTTACCAGAGGAATTTCTTGTGTTTGTTGTGCAGGTTCACTTAACTGCGCGATTTCTTCAATTTTGGTGGTGATTTTTGCTCTAATCTCTGCCAATGTAAGACTCGATTTTCCACTAAGATACTGCTCAACAATAACATCATTCGCCTGCGATACAGATTTATCAACCGAGGCAGTCGTTGCCTCAATGACATCTTGCACGTCCTCATGAAACGCGATTTTGATCAGAGGAAGCGTCACTTGCTGAGTCGTGAGACTCGAGAGATCATTCTGTTTGTCATTTAAAGCCAAATTGATCGTTTTTGCCTCGCTTTCTACTTTCGTAGCCAGGGCATGGGCTTTTGCCACCTGTCCACGACTTGAGAGATTCACCACCTCATTTTTGGCTTTTTCAACATGGGTCTGTACCTCAGCCACAACTGCTTTTACTTTTTCTCGCTTACTCTCTGTATTTTCTGGACCACGCACAATTTGCTGTGCTTCGGCAATCCGACGATGGGCAAAAATCAATTCGAGTTCACCCACGCGCTCTTCCTGAAAGATGGTCACAACTGCTTTGCGAATCTCCTCATCTGCACGTTTAATGGCATAGAGCGGTTCACCGGGCAATGAATTTTTCGCCGCTTTCACTGTTGTTATGTATCCACCGAGTACTACAATAAACATTGTGACTACAACAGCTGAAACTCTAAAAGGCAACTCTTCCGGCAAAAGTATTTTCACGTAATCAAAAATAGAAAAATTCTGCTCGATTTCATGTTCTTTGAAATCCGCAGTTATGGCCTCCTGCAACCGTTCTCGCGTCTGCTGTTTCCAGCTTGCGCGCGGTCGCAAATCAGCTCGTTTGAATTTGTTGATGATTATATCATTCATGTTTATAAATTCATACTGGATATCTCTTCTTCCCTGGTATCCGTAGCTGTTGGTGTTTCCTTTTTCATCACCTCTTCCAATGTTCTGAGCGCTCGATGCAGGATCACACGTACATTACCTTTTTTCTTACCAAGGATCGTGGCAATCTCACGGGTCGAATACCCTTCAATATAATGAAGCACTACTACCTCTTTGTATTCATCCTTCAGAGTATTGAGGCAGAGGGAAAGTTGCTGAAACGCCATGTTATGAGCAATCGTCTCTGCCAAGTTTTGCTTGGGATCAGGAATATCCTGAGTTTTATCATGCTCCCATGAAAGTGGAACACTCACATGTCGAGCCCGTTGACGATAGTAATCAATGACCATGTTACGACTCATCTGATACAGAAAAGCGGAAAGGTGCTTGACATCAGCATTTTCTCTAGAAAAATACTCCCATGTTTTCAAAAAAACTTCGCTTGTAATATCTTCGGCTTCTTCAACAGAGGACACCTTGAAAAGAACAAATCGGTAGATACGATCGACAAAGGTATCATACATTTCTGTAAATGCCTCCGGATCATGTTTTTTCAAACGAAGAATGAGAATCTTGCTTTGAATTGTCATTGCAAATCGTTTCATTGAAAGAAGACGCTGAAAATGAAAATGTGTTACAGTGATGTTCATTTGTCAGCATATTTAATATAGTGAAAAGTTGTCGTAATTATAGCTAAAAAGGGTACAAATAACAAGGGCGGCAAGAGCTATTTTTTCAAATCCTTGTGTGACTTATAAAATATCACTATAATTATATTTTGTCAAATACATGTTGTTTTTTTGCTTCACATGCATTATGATTGAATGGAAAAAGCGAGAAAAGTCCAGACTAGTGTAGACTTTCGACAAAACTTAACAGTATTGTATAGGATTGACAAATGTTTGATATTATATGGAAAAACCGTCTTCAACGCTTATTGCTGAAATTCCATCGCCAGAAAAAATGATCCGGTTATCTGTTTCAGAGGCCTCTCGTATTTTTGGAGTTGAGAGCAAAACGATTCGACGAGCAATCAAGGGACAAAAACTGCGTTATGTTGTGGTGCGAGGACGATACCGTATTAGCTTTGCAAGTCTCCTCGAGTGGTCACAGGAACGAAAAAGAATACAACGGAAACTTGATAAAAATGGGATTGGTCAATATGTCGAACGCTGGAAAATCAAAAATGTGCTCTATAGTCCAAATCCCGAGAGAGAGGTGATACCATCAGAAGAAGAAAAAAAAAAAGAAACCAAACGAATCTAGCAATGAAACCCAGGACCAAGCAAGTCAGCAAAGTTAAATCCTACTGACCTATACAGGGACGGCCGTCGAATGTTATTTTGACTGCAATTTTCAGATTTTGAGACAAAAACACATTCAACAACAGTCCCATAAAAATACTGTTCATTTTGACATGATTAAAGCAAAATCTATTGCCGATATATTTTTATCGTCTGCTCTACAATCATGTCCCAATCATATTTCTCCACAACCATCTTTTGCATGTCAGAAGCATATTTTCGCACCTCAAGCGGGTGCTGTATGAGATACAGCATTTTTTGCCTGAGACTTTCAGCATTTTTATTTTTAAAGAGAAACCTAGGATTATTGATGATCTCTGTATGAGGCGGTATGTCTGATCCTAACACCGCGGTGCCAGAGCAAAAAGATTCGAGCATGACAATAGGCAGACCTTCAGTCTCACTGGGGAGTACAAAGAAAATCGCATGACGATACAATATGGCCAAATCAATCTCATTCACCATGCCCAAGAAGAGGATATTGGGGTTTGTTGCCGCTAATTTTTTCAACGAGGAAGCGTACTTGGGTACGAAATAGTCATCACCAATAATAACCAGTTTGAGATCAGACGTGGGTAATTTTTGAAAGGCTTGAATGAGATGATGAATCCTTTTGTGGGGAGTAAGGCGAGCTACTGTGAGAATATAAAACCGCGGCCTGATGCCAAATTTCGACAAAATTGAGATATTGTGTGAGGCGTTTTGTTGTTGATAAATAGCCGTTGAAAACCCATTGGGTATAAAATTTGTAGCACGATGAAAGTATTGTGAACAGTAACGTTTGAGGGTTCGTGAGACCACAATCGTGCGATGCGGAAAAGTGACGGCGCACCATTCACCACAATGGAGCATAATTCGCGCAAAGACCCCCCATTTTGTGTGGAGACTGTCACGACCGTGAAAAGTAACAATCACCTTGGTGTTTGGTTGGAAAATACGCGGCATCCACGAGAGAAGTGCCGGACCAACACCATGATAGTGGATGATGTCAAAATCATGGCGCATGGCGTCGATGGTAGCAAGAAAAGTATAGGTAATGGCATCAAAATTTTTTGTGGTGAGACTCCAGATAGACTTGATCTTCACCCCTTGATACTTGTTTTCTTGTTTTTGAGTATACCAAGAACGCGCATAAACAGTAACCTCGTGCCCACTTTTTTCAAGTTTCATAGATAACTCCTGTACATGGCGCTCAATGCCGCCAAATGCCGGAATAATCCCTTTTTGACCAATCATTGCAATCTTCATAGGAAATTCTATGATGATACCAATAATTGCGAATGTGGTCAAGCAACACACTCTCGTGCACAAAATTGATTACCTATGACATTTCTACTTAGCCTTTACAGAATAAATCTGTACACTTTTTACCATCGCAGAAACCTTGTATTATAGAAACAGAAGATCTAGACATCACACTATGATCAGTTTGTTTGGAACAACTCAAGGGAGACTTATAGTATGGACTGCGTTTATGACAAAACGACTCGCAAAGTTACATACGAATTGTGGGTTAGGAGAATGAATTATTAAAGTTTGCGTTTATATTTTTGTGCTGCTTCCCAAGCTAAACTGAAAAGCTGTCTCATAGTATGCGCAATGCCAGCGTCCCGAATGATGACGGCAATATTTTTTGGTTCATAAGAAGTAAGAACGACTTTCGTTCCAAAAGTAGCGATTTCACCATTAAAATCAAAAATATTGTCTGGTAAGTGTATCAAAAAATGATCCTTATATTTCTCAGGAAAAACTACCTGTCGAGATGTATACATAGATTTCAGTGAGAACTTCATTCTCTTCAATGCAGAACGCTGTTCTCGTCTCTTCCTAGTACCCTCCTAATTTAATTTTGACCCCTTATCATATTTAAATTTCACCCTCGCGTCTTTCACTGTAAACTGCCAATGAATCATCGCGTTTTCCCGATTTCTCCCCCGTTGCCATATCTGCGCGTGCTCCTCGAGCTTCTCTTGCGTGGGTATCCG
>ORJL011194245.1_pt1 | contig 17166 bp, 21 predicted proteins | sample 1779941 | NCBI WGS metagenome assembly ORJL01 (sample SAMEA104232317, study PRJEB22302) | groundwater metagenome | biome: forest; feature: aquifer; material: groundwater | place: USA | collected 2011-08-07 | depth 5.8 m | reverse complement strand
CCTTGGTCGCCGGCAACCCGGCCCGCGTCAAAGCTTTCGTCTGCGCCTGCGGCCAAAAACTGGCCTTGGAAACGAAAGACGCGGCAACCGCGCACATGCGCTGCCCTGCGTGTTCCACCGCTGTTGCCATCCCGTTGAAGGACTACGAGTTGATGCCATGATCCCCATCGCCAAACCCGTGATTGAACAAACCGACGTCGACGCCGTCGTGTCCGCCCTCCAAAGCGGCCAACTCACCGGCGGACCCATCGTCCAACAATTCGAAACCGAATTGGCCCAATACTCCGGGTACAAACACGCCGTCGTCGTGTCCAGCGGTACGGCCGCCTTGCACATCGCCATGCACGCCTTGGGCATCGGAAAAGGCGACCACGTCGTCGTTCCCGACTTCACCTTCATCGCCACGGCCAACGCGCCCCGCTACGTCGGCGCCAAACCCGTATTCTGCGACGTCGACGCCCGTACGTACAACCTCGACCCGCAGAAACTGGAAAAAAAAATCACTGACAAGACTAAGGCCATCATCCCCGTCTCGCTCTACGGCCAGGCCTACGACGTCGACGCCGTCAACGAGATCGCCACACGCCACGGCATCCCCGTGGTCAGCGACAACTGCCAGGCCATCGGCGCGGCCTGGAACGCAAAACGCAACTTCGGCGACGCCATGGCGACCTTGTCGTTCTACCCCACCAAGAACATGACGTCCACCGAAGGCGGCGCCATCTTGACGGACCGCGACGACATCGCGGAGGAATGCCGCCTCTGGCGCAACATCGGACAACGCAAACCGTACGACTACGCGCACGTCGGTTACAACTACCGCCTCAACAGCGTTTCAGCGGCCCTCGGCTTATCCCAGTTGCGCCGCTTGGACGCGTTCACGTCAAAGCGCCGCGCCAACGCCAACATGCTCAACGACTTGCTGTCCGGCGTAAAGAAAATCCAGACGCCGTTTGAAGACCCCCGCGCCACGCACGTCTACAACCAATACACCCTCCAAGCCAAGGACCGCGACGCTCTCAAGGCCCACTTGCAGCAGAACGGCGTCGGATCCAACGTCTACTACCCGATGCCGTTGAGCCAACTGGAGACCTTCGGCGGCAAAAGCGGCGCCCCCGTCGCCCGTCGCGTCAGCCAACGCGTCCTGTCCATTCCCGTCCACCCGGCCTTGAGCGAGGCCGACGTGCACGCCGTCGCCGACGCGGTCAAGACCTTCAAAGGTGCATGAAACCAATGGTTACCAATGTACTCGTCGTCGGCGCCGGCGCCATGGGTCGCAACCATTGCCGGGCCTACTCGCACGATTCCCGTGTCGGTCACGTTTTCGTGCTGGAACCGAACGATCAGAGCCGCTCCGCCCTGCAGGCCATGGGCTTGGAAAAAGTGACGTTCGTCGACTCGCTGGATGACGCCTTGAAGCAAGACGTCGCCGCCGCAAGCCTCGTGACGCCGACGGAAACCCATTACGACATGGCCACGCCATTGCTCGACGCAGGACTCAACGTGTTGGTCGAAAAACCCATCACTGCCACCGTCACCGAAGGAAAACGCCTGGCTGCATTGGCCGAAAAAAAGGGCGTGTTGGTCATGCCGGGCCACATTGAACGCTTCAACCCCGCCGTCCGCGCCCTCAAAAAACACATGCCGGACTTGGGCCGCATCGTGTACGCCTCCGCCCACCGCTTCGGCATTCCCACCCAACGCCGTTTGGCTGACGCTTTTTTGGACCAAGCTGTCCACGACATGGACGTCGTCTCGTTCCTCACCGGCTGCAAGCCCTTGGACATCCGCGCCGTGTCGCAACGCATCCTGGACGCACACGCCGACGACTTGTGTTCCTCCATCGTCCGCTACGACGGCTTCTACGCCTCGATCGAGGCCAACCGCGTCACGCCCATCAAGACCCGCCAACTCATCGTCCTGGGCACCAAAGGCTCCGCCCATCTGGATTACATCAGCCAAGACCTCGTCGTCACCCACTCCGAAACCACGCAGAACAAGTACAGCACGTTCGACGAAATCCTCATGCGCGTCGGCCGCGGCACCGAAGTCAAGCCCTACTTCCAGAAAGACGAACCCCTCCGACTCGAACTGCACCACTTCCTCTCCTGCGTGTTGGGGGAGGAAAAACCGCTTGTGACTGCGGAAGACGGCATCATGGCCGTAGCGGCTGTTGCCGCCGGCATGAAGTCCGCCAAAAGCGGCACCGTCGAAAAAATCAGTGCCTAAGGCGGCGTGCATCGCAAAGCGCTTCAAACGCCTTGAGCAAGCTCACTCCTTTTTCCGCCATGTCCTTTTCCGCCGCGGCGTGCGTCTCCGGATGAAACTGCGTGCCCCACACCGGCCGCGTCCTATGCCGCACCAGTTGCACGACCGACTCCTTGCATTCGGCGTTTGCTTGCTGCCATTTCGGCTCCGGCACCGCCACATTCTCCAACACGGCCGGTAAACTTTCGGCAACCACTTCCTGTTGGTGGCTCTCTTCAACCACCAAAACGGCACCTTCACTCATTCCAGGCAACAAGTCCACCGGTTTTTTCAGCACCACGCGCGCCGGCATCCGGTCCTTGCGCACCGCGTCCATGCGCCGGACCTGCGCGCCGAATGCATGGCACACCAATTGGTGGCCAAAACACGTGCCCAAAATCGGTTTGGGCGAATCCAACACGAACCGCACTTGGTCCTTCATCCACGCTTCTTCCGGTAACTCGATGTCCGTCACGTTGTGCGGCGAGCCGGACAAAACAAAGCCGTCAAAGTCTTGGAAAAGCTGCGACCGCTGCAGGTCGGATGCCAACTCCGCCCGGTCCACGACGGTCAAGTCGCTCAACGCCCGGTGGAACCGCTCCGTTCGGCAGGCCGGCCCGCCTTTTTCATCGTCGAAATTATTGATCATCGCCAAGCGCGCCATGCCGCTTCTTCCTCCAATCCGTCAACAACTCCTTCCAACCCGTCAAGGCGTCCACGCCGAATTCCATCACGCGCGCCAAGAGCATGACGGCCGCCGCTTCTCCCAGCGAGATGCCCGAGGCGGCGACGGAAAACAAGTACGCACCCGCGCCTTCCTGCAGGCCCAAGCCGGCCAACGATAGCGGCACGAACGACAATGCCGTCACCAACGCGCTGACCAAAATCGCTGTGGGCAATACGTCCCAACCGCCTAAGCCCAAGGCGAAGAACACGAACGTCCAGCCCACGCCCCGCAACAACGCGCCCACCAGGCTCAAGGCCACGTTGGATAAAAGGAACGCCGCCGACGCCTTGGACTCCAACGCGTGTTCATACGCTATGGACAATCGCGTGCCGACGCTAGGAATCTTTTCCAGCCAACGGTTCAACCGGCTTGACCGGAACGCGACCAAGTAAAACAAGCCCCCGCCTAACGCGAGCATGACGGCGGCTACTACCATGAATACTTCCGCCCCCACTTTGCCGGCAAAGAACGCCACGGCCACGCCCGCCAGCAAGGCCCGGCCCAAGAAATCGGCGGCAAACACCACACTGAGCGCCTTGATGGCCGCACCGCTGTCAAAACCGTCCGCCCGCAACTTAAGCACCAGGCTTGTGTAACCGGCCCGTCCGGGCGTGAAGTCGCTGATGAGCATGGCCGTCATGTGCTTGAAGAACAACGCCGGCCGCCAGTGCGTACCCAGGGCCCACGCGATGCGGAAACTGTTCAACACGTTCATGGCCGCGTAAAACAACGCGCCCGCGACGACGAATTCCAAGCGCGCCTGGGCCAGGACCGACCCGACTTCGGCAAACCCGATGCCTTGCAGGAACCAATAGGCCAACACCAACGCCACGACGACATTGGCGGCAATCAGAATCTTGCGGTCCATCAGAAAAAAATGGTGATGACACCATTAAAACGCTCGTTCGGCCAACACGCTCGCGTTCAATCCGCAGGACTTTCGATGGTTCAGCCTTTAGCGCGGAGGCTTGCGTATTCGGCGAATCCGTTTGAATGCTTGCCGACCCATGTTCTGCATCGCCGGCACGCCTTTCTGGATGAACGTGCGTCCGGCGGTCTTGAGCACTTCGCGCGCCTGACGTCCTTTCTCCAGTAACCATGGATCGCCTTTGGTCTGCGCCCACGGCCTGAACTTGTCGAGGTACCAGTTCGTCTTGATGTCAAAATACGACAACGGCCTGTCGCGGTAGAGCGGATGATGGGACCGCAGGAAGCGACCGATGCTCTTGAGGTTGCCCGCCTTGGATTCGTTCAAAAGCCGCTGCCGGTCAACTTCCACGCGTCTGATTTCCTCTTCGGCCTTCCGCTGGTTGCGCGCGAGCGGGTTTTGGTATTGCAGATCGAACTGCATGCCTTTGAAGATGTGATCGAACACGTCACGGAAACGGTTTTCGTACTGCTCCTCGATCACGATGTCGACCTTCTGCACTTGGCTGAAGAACTTGTTGTGGCTTTTGGCTTCCAGCATGCGCCGCAGGAAGAAGGCGTTGCCCACCGCGTCCAAAGAGCGCTCTTCTAGGAACATGAGGTGTTTGAGCGGATCTTCGAACCCCTTGAATTCCGGTCTTTCTTCGATGATCATCTGTAAGGCCCGTCGTTGCATGGCCTTGGCCTCGGTCATGCCCGGCGGGAAATTGCCTTCGTATCGCGGCGGTCCCCCGCTGAAAACCATCGCCGCCGGCACGCCCCTGTCATACGATCGGATGAACTGGTCCACAGCCTTGCGGACGCGGCCTTCGATCAATTCCGTCAGCGTCCCGTCCTCCTTGATCTTGCCGCCGAGCACCGCGATGACGCGCTTGTACGCCAGCGGCTCGGCGTTCTTGTGCATCAGCACGTGCGCGAAGTCGCGCGACGCCATGGGGTCTTCGTTCTCGATGGGCACGCGCGCGTGCAACGCGAAAGAGCCATCGCCGTGCGGCAAAGCGCTGACCACGTCGCCTGCTTCCAAGAACAACGGACGCTTGCCTTGCTTGATTCCATTGAGGTACGTCGGCACCCGCGGGTGCACTACCCATCCGCCATCATGGTGCTCGAAATCCCAGACCGGTTGTTGCGCCGCGCGGTAGATGCTGCGCTTTACCTCCCGGTCGAAACCAAGGTATTCAATCTGCTTTAAAGCCGTCTGCGTGCTCCGATGCACTTCCAATTCGTCGTGCATGCGGTTGTTCATGACGCCGACGAGGTTCGCGCGGGTCACCGTGGGTCTGAACCGGTCCATGGGGCGAGGGGATTGCGACATCGGCTCCGCATGGTAGATGTGCAGGGGCGTATTGCCTTGCTCCAAAAATCGGTTTTGAACCCGCAGCGTCTTGATGGTCATGACTAAAGCCAGCAATTATCTAGTATAAAAATCCGGAGCCAAGCGCTCCCTTCCAAAAGAAGAAGTGGACTCGGCGGGAATTGCAACCGGATCCCCGGGGGGAAGTGTTTCCCCCTGGAAATCCGTCTTCCTCGCCCCCTTTCGAATTCGCGCGCAAAATCCTTTTCTTTTCGCTAGGCCGACTTTTCTTTTGGAAAAGAAAAGGCGACCAGTGGACTCGGCGGGAATTGAACCCGCGGTCTCCGCCTTGCGAAGGCGGCGTCTTACCACTCGACTACGAGCCCTTTGCGATTCGCAAAAACTTGATGCTTCTTTCTTTTGCCCAGGCCGGCTTTTCTTTCTTCGCAAGCCCTCGCAAAGCAAAGCTTTGCGGGGCCCAGCAAACGCCGAAGCGTTTGCCCGGGAAAGAAAAGGCGACCGCGCTCTTACCACTCGACTACGAGCCCGTTGAGCGAAGCGTTTGACCCTTCCGGGTTCAAACGCAAACAGATTGGTTCTGTCGTCTTTACTTTAGTCTATTGAGGAAGATGGTTGTGCGGCGGGGGCGTTTTAAGGCTTCCGAAGTTCCTGGTATTCCAGGAGTTCGTGCGTGGTGATGCTACAGCCGGCGTTGCGCACGGCGTACAGCGCGGAATGGAATGCGGCATCGGCGTTCGGACCGAAGCCTTCGAAATATCCGTGTTCGAACGCGATGGCCAGGATTTCCGTCGAGCGGATGGCGTTCATGCCTTGCAGCATCCGCTTCAATGCGTCCAACGCCTTTTGGTTGATCTTGATCCGTCCCCGGTACTCCTGTTCCAGGCTCTGTTGGAGCAAGCCGGCGTCCTCGATGAACAGCCGCGTCGTCTTTTCGTCCACCAGGATGGCGTTGGATTGCATTTCTTTGTACGCGGCCAACGCTTCGGCCTCGCCTTGGTGCAGCACTTTGAGGTTCTGGCCGTTGACGGAAAACACGGCGTTGGCGTACTGCAGGATTTCCTGCGTCTTGGACGGCGCGGTTCTGGAGGGCGTCCGCTCAATCCAGCCGTCCTTGAGCGCCTTTTCGATGCGGAAGGCGGAAAACGCGAAGCGCTGGATCTGTTCGGGATGCTCGATGGATTCGAACACGACCGCGGGCGGCACGAAGAAACGCGCGCCGTTTTGCTTCTTGAGAAATGCCAACGCGTCCAACGTGCCGGTCTCGGCCAACGCGATCAGAGTCGAGCTGTCCGCAACGAAGTTCATGCGAACAATCCCCTTGTCTTTTCCAGGCGCTGCGTGACGCTCATGGTCTCGTACTTTTCCGCGATCTTGGTGGCGCCGATGTACGCCGCCGCCTCACTCAACGGCGCGCCGGACAACTCGACGGCCTTGGTCAGGCTGGCGCCGTGGGCATACATCTGCGCCGCCGCCTTGAGCCTTCCTTTTTCCACCGTGCTTTGGGCGAACCGGCCGAACTTCTGGCCGATGCCGTGCACGCGTTCCATCAACCGGCGCGTGGTTTTCGCCGGGTCGGCGCCGTCGGTGCAGTCGACCAACGCCTCTTCCACGTCGGCCATGAATTCCTTCCACGGCTTGCTTCGGCTGATGTAATGTTTTTGCGACAGCTTGTACAGCGAGTAAGCGACCAGCGACACGTCGACCAATTCGGCGTCCTCATAGATGAAAGCCTCGCGTGCGGCATCCGCCGAAATTTCCTTGATCTGTCCCACGTCCTTTTTGCGCAAGGCACTCAAGAGTTTTTCCAACGAATCGCGCAATACCGTCACGAAAACCTAACGCGCCGACGCCATTTAATACCCACGTGGCTGTGCGAACCGATAAGCATCGCGCCGGAATTCCATTTATTGCTTGGCGGCACAAATACGGCTATGTCCTATGTCGCATTCGTGCTGGTCGGTGCCCTTTTTTTGCTGGGCTGCCAGCAACCCGTTCCTGAGTCGGGCGAAAAAGACTGCGGTTCCGACTGGTCTTGCTTCCAAGCCGCCGGAGCGGCCGACTGCACGCCGGCCCGCGTCGACTTTTCTTATGCCCAAGGCCAAGCCACCCTTTCGGGCTTTGCCTTCGTGCGCGCCTCCCCGCCGTCGGGCACCTGCTCGGTCCACGTGGCCGCCACCGGTGCTTCCGCGCCGTCAGATGCATCGGATTCCGAGAAAGCCGCCGTGGCCTTCATCCAAAACTCGCCCATCAAGCCTTCGATGGACTGCACGGTTTCCAGCCGGCAGTTCGCCGCGTTCTCGTTCGACCGTTTCTCGTCGTCAGCGGCCCTCGACGCGTATGGGTGCCGCGGCTTACTGGCCGATGCGTTACGACGCGCTTCGTGAGGCGACATTCGGCGACGATTGACGACCGGCATCCGTTGGCGGCAACGGTTTTATTCGATTTTTTCCATCATTATGCAGCGGGGGAGGAATTCCGATGGTGGACGTGCCGTCCGTGGAAGTCATCGAGCCGGGGCTTCACCTGGACAGCTATGACATCCTGCTCATCTTGGCCTTTTTATTCATCATGTACCTCGTGATGCGCATGAGTCCTTAGAGGCCGTCGACATGGGCTTTCAATTCAACGGAGTGACCGGGGACTTGCACGTCGGCCTGATGGACGCCATCCTGATCATCGTACTGGTCGTCATCCTGTACTTGCTGTACGTCGGGGGGTGGGTGTGAGCCGATGGGGCGTCATTCCAGCGGTTTTTCCGGACACATCGTCATGGTCAGCCTCAGCGAAGTCATCCTCCTATTGCTGTTGCTAATCATATTGTATTTGTTGCTCGCGGGAAACCTCTTTATCTTCGATTTCCGCTGAAACCGACGTCCAGACTTCAGAGCGATTATTGGAATCGGCTTTGCACATTATCCTCGGCTGCACAATAACCACCGGACCTGCACAATAATTAACCGTTCTCGTCGTAATCGGGTTCGATGATTGACTTAAACAAGGTCAAGGATATACCGGATTTGGTGCGTAAGGCCAAATGGCTGGAGGGTAAGACCCTTGCTCAAATCAGCCAGGCCATCGCCAATAGCGACGAGACTTCGCGGGTCTTCACCAAGGGAAGCGTCGGATACGTCGTCGAGGAAGGTTTTTTCGGAATCAGGAAGAACAGCGAAGGCCTGCCGGACATCCCTTCCTTGGGTGTCGAGGTCAAGACCTGTCCCCTGAAGTACAATTGGGACCGGACCCGGCTTACCGTCAAGGAACCCCTTTCGCTGAACATCATCAACTACAATGAGGAGTACAAATGCCGCGACCTGTCCGAATCCTCCCTGTACCAGAAGAACCGGCGCATCCTCTTCATCTTCTACATCCACGACGCGGAGAAGCCACGCTCGGAATACGTGGTCAAATACGTCTTCCTATGGGAGATGGACGCCGGCGTCCTCGAGGAACTGGAGCCGGATTACGACCTCATCCTTGAAAAGATACGCCAAGGCTTGGCCCATGAAATCCATCAGGACCAGCACGAATGGCTGACCCTATGCCCCAAGCACGGGGGCGACTATAGCGACCCTACTGACAAGAAATCCAGGCGCCCGCAGCCTTTCAGCACGATTCCGGCCGAAATCCGGGCCTTCCGCCTCAAGAACAGCTACGTGAACCTCATCATGAGCCGCTACCTGAGGAAACCACTCGGACTCGGCGGATGGCAAATTTGGCCCAATTAACTAGGCGGTGACTTTTAGGCTCCTTGCCGATTCGAAACGGCTTAAACACATCCTAGCCTCAGGGCTCAAGGTGAAGAGAGCAACGCCCCCCTCGTTTCGCACTTGGACTAGTTCAGCATCAATAAGGCGCTCCAAGACATTGTTCAAATCCTTGGACTCGATTTCAAGCACCGTTTGAAGCTTCTCCAACGTTAAGTCTGGATTGTCTCGATAGAGTACGAGCATGACTTTTAGTGAAGCAAGGTCTTCAAAAAATGAAAGTTTATTCAAGTTCATTGGGTTTCCCGGCATGACAATTGTTGGGACGCTATATTCGTTATTAATTGTTGTCATCATCCTGCCTCTAACTTTTTAAGGGCTAATCGGTAGCTTGCTTGTTTTGCTGCTAATACTGTAATTTCTACCAAGTTTTGGTCAGAATAGGGTACTTTGTTAGGAAAATAGACGTAATGTCCAGTTACGCCAAGCACTTCTCCTGGTGTTTTGCTTCCGTGTACCATCAAAATGGTGTTTAGCGCGATTTCCGGATTCTGCATCAGAAACGCACACTCACTTACCACGCCACCTTTAGAATTATCGATTATCACGATAATCTCGGCTTTCTTCAGAACTGCCATTTCCTTATGGAAGTCGGGTACGGGTTTATTGTTGTCATCGGGTATTTTTTTTATTATAGTCGCCGGATAGCAATCGGCGCATAATCGTTTTGCAATTTCCTCCATTTCCTTTTCGTGTTCATCGTGGTTTCCAAGCACGCAAATTCTTTGTAGGCTGATTTGTGCCCCTATCCGATTAGAATCCTCCTTGATTTCTGAGAGAAATTCAAGAGCAACAGAATCAATCGTCGGAGATTGCATTGGTTAAGCGTGTTCTGAAACCAATAAAAATGGGCTTGTGAGTGCCACCGGCCACGTCGTCAAAGCCTTAAAAATTGCCCACTGCGTCATAATAGCATGAGGGTGGCGGATTTCTTCTGCGGAGCCGGTGGGTTTTCCGAAGGCTTCAGGACGGCCGGATTCGAAGTCGTCTTCGGACTGGACAACTGGAAGCCCGCCATAGACACGCATACTCTCAATCATCCGCACGCGAAGCACTATTTGGGTGACATCCTGAAAATCGACGTCGACCAAATCGATTCAATCGTACCCGACACGGAAGTCATCGCCGGCTCGCCGCCCTGCGTCTCGTTTTCCTACTCTAACAAGGCCGGAAAAGCCGACAAGAGCCTCGGCACCGCGCTCATTGAGAAGTACTTCCAAATCGTCGCCTACAAGAAGCACAAGAATGGAAGCAAGCTGAAGTACTGGCTCATGGAGAACGTCCCCAACTCCGCCGCGTACATCAAGAACCGGTACACGTTTGAAGAACTCGGCCTTCCCGGCGGCGCAGCCATTGCCTTGGAAATTCCCATTCGCAACGTCTTCAACGCGGCGGACTACGGTGCACCCCAGACGCGCTCCCGATTCGTCTGCGGCGACTATCCTGTGCCGAAGCCTACAAAAAGCGAGGGAAGATGGACGACGATGCGTCAAGTGATGGATGCCTTGGGCGACCCATTGGACAAACCGAAGAATAAGGTCAAAGACGTCTCCTGGGGGTTTGAAATTACCAGCGACCAATTGACCGACCACCGCTACGATACCCGCGTCGAGGAATTCGAGTGGTCGACCGCCAAACGCCTCAAGACCGACCACGGCTTCATGGGTAAGATGTCATTTCCCGAGTACCTGGACCGGCCTTCCCGGACCGTGATGGCTACGCAGTCCGCCATCTCCCGCGAATCGATACTTTTCGGCACTCGCGACCCCGATACGTATCGGCTTCCGACTATCCGTGAGATTGCCAGCTTCATGTCCTTCCCAATCACGTACCAGTTCGAAGCCGGCAGCGAAGGCGCCAAATACCGCCTGGTCGGTAACGCCGTCTGCTGCAAGCTATCCTGCGCCCTGGGTATGGCAATCAACGAACGCGAAGGCATCGAGGCTTCCGAACCTGTGTTTCCTATTTTGAAGGCCAGCGTCGATTTGACTGGCCGCCGTACTCGGGAGCGCAAACGCGCCAGCCGAAAGTCCTCAGCAAAATTCCGCATGCACGTGCCTTACCTGAAGGTCAGCAGCCTGCGCGTCGACCTCGATAATCTAGCCTCTGATTTCGGCACTGGGGAAATCGCCTGGCGGGCAGTCCTGCACCGTGGCTCCGGTAAGAAGGCAATCCATTCGGTCCCATCAATCGAGAGCAGCCGTGCCGCGCTTGAATCGGCGGACCTCGCCCGTCTCGAGTCCAACCTCAAAGTGGCCTTTTCCGATTCTGGTACGCTCACCGCTTCATCGATGCAGTCAGCGTACGTCGGCAACGATGGCGAGCGACTCGGGCCGGAAAAAGCGTTGGCGCTCATTAAGAAAACCGTGGACGAGACGTTCCCCGAGGAGGACTACTCAGACCAATTAGTTTCGTTGGAAGAATCCGATTTCTGCATAGGGCGCGATACCCTGCCCGTGCGCATCGCCGCGGCCCTCTATTCGTGTCAGTGGCTCATCGAGCGGATGAACTCGGTCGCGGTGCGGTCCCCTTTGCCTTCGGTCGTCGCGCAAGAACCAGCTCAAGTCGGTCGACGCATCCGGCTACATCCTTCATAATCTTGGCGTCCCAGAATCGCACGGGCTTCCATCCCAAACGTCTGAGCCGGGCCTTGTTTCGTCTATCCCGTCGAATGTTCGTGGTAATTTTTTTCAACCAGAACGGCTTCAGTTTGTCCTTCCAGCTCGCGAATCGGTAGCCGTGCCAGAAGGTGCCATCACAGAAGACCACGACCTTCTCAGTCGGGAAAACGATGTCCGGCGTGCCCGGCAGCTTCGCATACGTCCTGAACTTGAGGCCACGGCGGCGCAGCTCCTTTCGCAGCAACTTCTCCGGGCCGGTGTTGCGGCCGCGGATGCGCGACATGATGAAGCTCCGTTTTTTCTTATCGAATATGTCCGTCATCGTATCGAAGTCAATATCAGCGAAAAGGAATCCTTATAAATCACTATTGCCAACTGATTGGTATATGTCCAACTAAGCCGTGCAGGTTCAGCCCAATGAAAATGGGACTGCGGTTAGCTTAATTTTTGCAGGCTAGGTTTTGGACTATTCGACTTGGATTGAACTTCACGACACGACGGATAGTGGCCACTATGTGGGTCGTACAGGTTCCGCTCAAAGCGCAAGAAGAATGGTCTGTTCCTGTCCACTTTGTAAAGCGGGCGATGGCCGATATTGAAAAGAATTTTGCGTCAAGATTTAGGGAGGAAGTCGATTTCAACAAGACGGTGTGCGTCGATAATGTCTGGATGTTCATCGTCTTCAATCTAAGAAAAAATGGGGATGGGCGAATCGAGGCGTTTGTGAAAACGGCAAGGAAAGTCAATCGAAAAACGTGGGCCGGTGATTGAATTGAAAACTTTTGGAAATTCTGGACAGATTTTTGTAGACTTTAAGACCATGGACCTTCAAGGAAATCAGGTAATTCTACGCAGAGTTCCTGCATCTTATGACGAACGACTCGGGGATTACAAGGTGAGCCTTGAGAATCTCATGGCTGCCGAAGGCAGAGAAATTGCGGAATCGCATGGCGTTAGTCCAAGAGCGATGCAAATTTTGCTTTTGGTCTATGCGAAGCCACACTTCGATACCCAGATAACTTTGATGAAAGTTAGGGGTCAACAGCTGAAATCAGGTTTCCTTGATCAAAAATTCCGGTTGAACAAAATGCTTTTCCAGGTGTGGCAAGAGCTCAAGAAAGTTGACCTACAGGACTACTTCGTCTTCGATGAATTCGTTGCCCAGCGGGCAGGTCCAGTGCCCGCTAAATCAAAAGAAGATTTGAAGGAGTTAGAGGTCAAGGGCCTCTTGAACGTAAAATGGGCCTATCGTGCAGGCGAATCGTTCCACTTTGAGGTTACCGAAAAGGGTCAACGTGTGGCTCAATCGATTTGGCAGATGTTGCCAATTGACGCAAAGTCGATTTTTGAGAAAACAAAAAGCGACCTCTATCTCATTGACGCCGCTGAACTGAAACACCGGTTCCACGAATCTTATCCCGAATATAAGAAGAATTACGTTGAACTTGACTCGGAATGAATTCTTTTCTTTTTACTTTTTTTCAGTAATCCACCAAATCCACGTCCCTTTTCCGGACCCTACTTGTTTTCCTTTGATTTTACCCTGGCCACGTAAGTCGTTCAGCCGGTATAGGATTTTGGCCCGGGTTTCGTTTTTGATTGCCAGCTCTACTTCGCGCGTCTCGAGCGGCTCTGAGGCGCCCGCGAGGACTTCGAGTATCTTCTGCGCCAGCTTGTCGTCCATGTTGATTCTATCGGAAAATCCACTTATAAATGCATCGACGTATCTATCGGTAGACTTATTAACTACTTCCTTCCATGTATTTATCGATGAATATGTCGGTGGATAAAGAAGTGCCGCAGACGAATCTTCCCGAATTCGGCGCCCAAGGCGGCGACAGGCCCCAGCGGCCGCTGACCAAGAAGGAGGAAATCGAGCTGCGGTTCATGAAGTTCATGCTCGGCAAGACGCCTGACGACGTGGAAGCCCTCTGGCTCTACGCGAAGACGCAGCACACGCCGTACCCGCAGAACTGGCCTGCCTACAATGCGGCCCAAGCGGAAGAGAAGTTGTTGTTCCTGGACATCCTGGCCGAACTCTGCTCGAGCATCAAGGACAATCGCCAGCACGTCGGCAAAGGCGGTCGGCCCTGGAAGCCGCTCAACGAGATGGCGTTCGCGTGCGTCTGCAAGGTCTACGAAGGACTTTCCAGCCGTCGCGTTTCGAGCGACTTGGAGATTTCGAAAAATCGTGGCTACCTGTCTTTCGTGCCATCGTTCAATACGGTCCTCAACTACTTACGCAGCGAGGAAATGACGCCCATCCTCTACGCATTGATTGAGCTATCCAGCATGCCGCTGCGTGGCTTCGAGGAGGTCTTCGCCGTCGACGCATCCGGATTGTCCAGCGCGTTCTATTCACGCTGGCTGGACTACCGTTTCAACGGCGAGACGCGCTACCGCGATTGGCTGAAAATCCATGTCGCCGTCGGCACCAAGACGCAAATCGTGACGGCAATCCGGGTCACGGACGGTCACACGAACGACGCGCCGCAGTTCCCCGCATTGCTCAAGAAAACGGCGGAACACTTCCAGGTCAGGGCCATCTGCGCGGACAAGGGGTATTCGAGCCGACAGAACGTCCAATTCGCCTGGGACCTGGGAATCCTCCCACTCATCCCATTCAAGAACAACACGACCGGCAACGCCGGCGGCTCACAAGCATGGCGCAAGATGTTCATCGCGTACCAGGCCGACCCTGAACGCTTCATGAAACTCTACCATCAGCGCAGCATCGTCGAGGCGTCCTTCTCGGCACTCAAACGCAAGTTCCAAGGCAAGCTGATGCACAAATCGGAATCCGGCCGCGTCAACGAGGCACTTGCCAAGGTCCTGTGCTACAACATCTGCGTCCTGATTCACGAAGCAAAGAAAAACGGCATCGATTTGACGTTCAAAACGGCTGCACAACAACCCGACGCCGTGCACAATAATTCAACGGAAAAGAAGCCGGAATAGGCGATTGTTGTGCAACGCCATTGGAATCGGAAGGCTTATAAACTGTCATGATATTATCATGATTTGTTCGTGATGGGGTCGCGGCATTTCCGTGACGCAATCACGAAAACCAATGACGCATTGAGGAAATAAAAGGTTTTGGACTGTGGAACGAAACGGAACGGAAAACGCAAGTTCGGAATACGAATCCGTGGCATCCGAATTCCGCAAGTTCCAAGCCGACTTCAAGGACCCCATCGTGTTGGGCGCCTTGTTGTCGAAGCTCAACGAGGAGCGGTCGTCCACGAACCTCATCCTCAAAGAAATCAGTGCCAAGATGGACCGCATCGAATCGCGGATGGCGGCGTTAGAAGGCAACGCTTCCCAATCAAAGGCGGCGGAAAGACAAGTCATGGTGGCGCAAGTCGACACCGACATCCTGGATTTCATCCGGTCGCAGGGCAAGGCCTGCTCGGAAGATGTCCAAGGCCAATTCCAATACAAAGGCAAGAACGCGGCATCGGCCCGCCTGAACCACCTGTTCCGGATGGGTCTTGTCGAGAAACACCAAGTTGGAAAAAAAGTCTATTTCACCACGAAATAGACGGATTAAGGCAATAGAGCGGTCCGAAAATCGAACCTCTCGGAAATCACGCTAATCGGTTGACTTGCTTTGCGGCAGGAAGACCGGTTTTAACCCCACCTACAGAAAATTTGGGTTTCCGGGTACCGGCAATTTTGGTTCTGATTCTTCTCCCCACCCAAAAACGAGGTACCCGGACCCTCTCCCCTTTATCGCTAACGAACTTCCATCGAAAATTGTCCCGTTTGGGCCAAATGCGTCATGACGTCTTGCGTCAATTTCCACGCTTTGGCTTGGACGTTTTGGTCTTTTTGTTTGGCTTTCAGATGCAATCCGACGTATTGTCGGATAAATTCTTCGACGTCTGTTTGGTCCCGTACCAGTCCGTCTTTGTACGCCGAGGTAAGGATGTTTTTGACGTCCAGGTCCTTTTCTTCATCGTTCCGATCGCTTTTTTTCCGGATTTCCCAAACTTCGGGATCTAGTACCTTGATGACGCCCGTTTCACGGCTTCCCTCTTCACGATCGGGCACGAAAAGGAAATTTTCCAGCTTGCAGTCGTTGATGAGAATATCCCATTCGCTCTTTTCCAGTTGGGCCTTCCGCGGGTTGGTTGCGTAGGGATTGTGTTTTCCGTGGAAAAAGGCGAATAAATTGCCCAGTTGCCTCAACAATGCGCGGCGTTTTTCTGGATTGTTGAAGAGTGGCCTAACGGTTTTGTCATTGAGCGGCACCGATTTTTTTTCCCATTGGACGAAAAATTGTCCGCGAGCCGGGTATTCAAGTCTTCGCGTCGCGTCCGGACGGCGGGCCCGGTCTTTGAGCGTGTATCCCAGCAGTTTTACGCACGGAACGCCACTGGCCACCAAGTGCGAAAGGATTTTGGCCGGCTTGAGGATCATGCCGGGCGGAAAAAACTCTTCGTCAATGATTTTCACGGCTAAATCCGGCTCGGTCGATTCCGCTGAATCGGTGCGTAATGCAAGCGTGGTGTGCAGCATGTCGCCGGGCAACTCGTACCGTTCTCCCTGCCACCACGCATGCGTTTTATCGGAAGGCATGTCCTGATGCGGTTCAAGCAATTGCCGGAGTATCGCTTGGTTCGGCCCGTGGGTGACGACCAAATGGTGCACTTCTTCTCGGATCATGTCCTCCAATCGGGGATTGGCGTCTTTCGATACCCAGGCTCGCACTGAGCCGTTGACAAGATGGGGCCGAATGGGTCCTGAAAAAAGTTCGGCCTTGGTCAAATGGCGCCCCGCCAGGGGAAAGGAGGCGTTGACCATTCGAAATGCCGCCTACAGGAACTCGATTTCGTCCACGTTGGTCTTGGAAGACGTCGTCGTCGTGCCACCCATGCGGCGTGCGTGGGCTTTGGGTGCCATTTCTTGCACGCCGTGCGTCTTCTTGCCCAACACGTACGGCGACTGGATGCCGGTGAAAATGGCGATGACTTCGATCTTGCCGTCCATCGACGGATCGATCCGGGCGCCCCAGATGACCGTGGCATTGGGGTCGACTTTCTCCGTCAACATCTCACCAATCGTGTTGCACTCGCCCAACGTCATGTCAGGACCACCCGTGACGTGCAGCAAGACGCCAGTGGCGCCGGTAAAATCGACGTCCAAAAGCGCGTTGTTCAGCGTGTTTCCCACCACGTCTTCGACCCGGTTCGTGCCTTTGGATTCGCCCACGGCGATCATGCTGACGCCGCCGTTGGACATGACGGCGCGCACGTCCGCAAAGTCCAAGTTGATCAAGGAAGGCGTGGTGATGGTTTCGGTGATGCCGCGCACGGCGCGGGCAATGATTTCGTCCGACACGTTGAACGCCTGGTCGATCGGCAGGTTGGGCACCAGTTGGACCAAGCGGTTGTTGTCGATGACGATGAGTGTGTCGGATTGGTTCTTGAGGTTTTCCAACCCCTGGTCGGCTTTCGCCAAGCGGGCGCGCTCCAAAGCGAAGGGGTACGTGACGATGGAAATGACGATGGCGCCTTTGCCTTTGGCCACTTCGGCGATGATGGGCACGGATCCGGTGCCGGT
>ORJL010876090.1_pt1 | contig 17170 bp, 27 predicted proteins | sample 1779941 | NCBI WGS metagenome assembly ORJL01 (sample SAMEA104232317, study PRJEB22302) | groundwater metagenome | biome: forest; feature: aquifer; material: groundwater | place: USA | collected 2011-08-07 | depth 5.8 m | reverse complement strand
GCATTTACACAGAAAAGATTATATATTATACTATTCAAATTAAATTATGATTAAAGAGGTGCATTTTGATTCGTGTAGCAATTAATGGTTTTGGAAGAATTGGCCGGCAAGTTTTGCAGGCAGGAATCAATGATTCTTTAATAGAATGGGTTGCAATTAATGACCTAACCGATACAAAAACTCTTGCACATTTGCTCAAATATGATTCTGTTTATGGAGTTTTTCCAGGAACTATTGATTTTAAGCCTGATAAATTAATTGTTAATGGAAAAGAAATTCTTGTTTTTGCACAAAAGGAGCCTCAAGATCTTCCTTGGAGCAAGTTAAAAATTGACATCGTTATTGAAAGCACAGGTTTTTTCACAGAGCGCAATAGCGCATCAAATCACTTAAAAGCAGGGGCTAAAAAAGTTTTGATAAGCTCCCCAGCCAAAGACCCAGATGTAACTATTGTTAAAGGTGTTAATGAGCATTTATATGACAAAAAAAAACACAACATAATAAGTAATGCGTCTTGCACAACTAATTGTCTTGCACCAATTGTTAAAGTTTTAAATGATAATTTTGGAGTTGTACGCGGATTTATGCTAACAGCACACGCATATACTGCAGACCAAAAACTAGTCGACGCGCCACATAAGGATTTGCGCAGGGCAAGACATGCAGCAGTTAGTGTTATTCCAACAACAAGTGGTGCTGCAAAAACTGTAGCAGAAGTTATTCCACAAATGAAAGGAAAACTTGATGGTTGTGCTTGGCGTGTTCCTATTCCTTGGGGCAGTATTGTTAATTTTGTTTGTGAACTAAAAAAAGATGCAACAATTGAAAAAATTAATTGGTTATTTAATGAAGTTTCAAAGTATCACCTAAAAGGGGTTTTACAATATACACAAGACCCAATTGTTAGTCATGACATTGTTAAAAACCCAAACAGCTGTATTTTTGACTCGCAATTAACAAACATCATTGACAAAAATTTAGTGAGTGTTTCTGGCTGGTATGATAATGAATGGGGTTATGCATGTAGAATAATTGACGTGATTAAATTACTATAGTTAATAATACTATTTATATATTAAAACATACCACATATTAAAAAAATGAGGTTAAATTCAATTAGCAATACTAGTCCATTTATTATCGCTATATTTTTAATTGCAACACTATTATTAACAACTCAATCACCTCAAAAAATAACAGGTCTTGCCGGCGGAGATTTTAGCGCATCAGCAATTACAGTTAGTTCATGTATGGTAATTAATGAAAGTGTTACACTAACCCAAAATATCGCAATAGCAACACAAGAAGGTTGTTTTCACATTAATCAATCAAATATCTTCTTTAATTGTGCAGGATTTATCATCAAAAGCAATCCTCCGAGCAATTTTTCTGCTTTTAACATAACAAGCACAACTGAAATGCTAAATAACATAACTGTTAAGGATTGTAATATTTTTAATTTCACAATTGGGGTTAATGCTACAAATGTCTATGGAATTAATTTGACAAATATTAATTTCACAAACGGCACAATAGGTATTCGTTTTAATAACGTAAGTCACAGCATAATAAATAATGTGAGTATTGGGATTAACAATACTGGTTTTTGGGGCAATGCAGTTTATTTTAGAAACGTTACAAATACTAGTGTTGGTTTTGTTGCTGTTCCTGAATTTGGCAGTGCTTTTAGTTCACTTAACTTTCCTGTTTTTGATCTTGTTGCAAGCAATAAAAATTATTTGAATAATAATTCTGTTCCTTCTAGTGGCTCAAATGCATTGGCATTAACCACAAGTTCTAATAATACTTTTGTTGGTAATGTTTTTATTAGTACTTTAAGTGGTGGTGGCGGTAAAGCTGGTGCGTTAGTGCAGACAGCCTCTCAAAATAATACTTTTAAATATAATAATTTTAGTGCTGGAAGAAATAGTGCCTTGGATATTTGCACAGGTTGTGATAACACAACTTTAATTGGCAATTTAGCAACTATAACAAATTCTGCAGGTGGCAGTAGTTTTGTTATTGCTTCTGCATTTAGTTTAATTGAAAATAATAGTGTTTCAGGAATTGCAGGTAATCAATTAAGCATTACTGGTGAGAATAATACTATAAGTAACAATACTGCTAACATGTCAGGTTCTGGTGGTAATTCAGCAATTACTGTTAGTGGCGGAAATAATTTGATAATAAAAAACCAGCTTTTTTCAACAGGCGGAATGGCAATTGAAGTAAGCACAGTAAATGGAAATAATAACCAATTTATTAATAATACTTGCAGCAGCAATGCAGATTCCGGAATTGAAACAACAGGCGGCGGCAGAAAAAACAACAATACTTTTACAGGGAATTTTTGCCAAAGCACAACGTATGGTGTAAGCTTAATGAGTGCAGAAAATTATACTTTCACAAACAATACATTCAAAGGGCGCGTTGGAGTTTTAATTGGAAGCGTAAATCCAGTAAATAGTCCCGGAGCAAGACACACTAATTTTATTAATACGACAGTAATTGGCGACACAGGTTTTGAAATTAATGAATCAACAAACATCACAATAACAAACACGAGTTTTCAAGATACAAATTGGAGCATTAAATCAAAATGGAACTCAAACATATCCCTAATTGACAATCAAAGAGTAACAAACTATAGCTTTAATAGCAGCAAAGTGCTAATATCCATGACTGGGTTATCACAAGTATACTTTTGGACATTCATAATTGCAAATGGCACTAACTTGTCAATGGATGTTAATTTAACATCAAATAAAGTGCACGTGAATACAACAAGAACTGCAGGATTAAATTCAAGTGCCAACATAACTCTTTTTAATCAGGCTAAATCAGTTATTCAAGTATCATATGACGGCTCAAACTTTGAAACTTGCCCTGCAACTGTTTGCTCAACACCTGTAATTTCTGGTTCAGACACAATTTTTAATGTCAGTCACTTCACAGATTTTCAAGGCTTAATTAGCGGGGACGCAAATATTACCATAACAAAAACAGACAACCCTCAAACAATCACCGCAGCAGATAATATTAATTACACAATAACAATAAATAACACAGGAAATTTAAGCGCGTTTAATGTTACACTAACAGAAAATTATCCTACTGGAACAAGTTTTGTTAGCGCGTCCCCTTCTCCAACAGATGGAAGTAATGTGTGGAATTTAAGCACACTTACAACAGGAACACAAACAGTTATTAACATAACAATAAGTGTTCCCGCATCAATTTCAGGTAACATCACAAACAGCATCAATGTTAGTTATAACAACGCAAGCGGCGTATTATTGGTTGTAAACACAACTCAAAATACAACAGTAAATCCTGCACCTCCTCCTGCACCATCTGGCGCAAGCCCTGGCGGTGGAAGTAGAATTAACTTTAAATCAAATCCATCAAAAAGCTTTATGGATAGAATTGAACTGTCTAAAACAGAAATAGTGGTTAATCTAGCAAAAGGTCAACCAACAAGTGAAGTTTTAAAAATTACAAATAAAGCGCAAAGTGTAGAAAGACTCAAACTAGAAGTTCCGCAAGATATAATTCAAACTCAAAGTTCACTAATTAATCTTTTACCTGGAGAAAGCAAAAGTTTGAAATTATCAATAACTGCTCCAGAAAGCAAAGATACAGACACTCAAGCTCAAATAAAAATAATAAATTTTAATACAAATGAAGAGCAAATAATTAGGTTAACAATAAAAATAATTAAAGAAACCAATACTCTTGAAACAAAAATAACGCCAAAAGAAGAACCTCCAAAAGAGCAAGAACTTATCACAACACCAATTCAAAAAGAAGAACCAAAAAACACAAAGCAAGTTCAATTAGAAGAAACAAGCCCCGAAACAAATGAAAAACCAGAACAAAAAAGAAACACAAAAACTGCGCTAATAACAACAATGCTAGCAATACTAACCGTAATCGCGTTTGTATTGTTTGAAAAACAAAAAAAACGGCAACACAACAATTAAATACACAAATAATACTTCTTAACTGATGCAAAAGAGTTTTTGGAATCTTAATGATTTTAATTTTAATGGCAAAACTGTGCTTGTTCGAGCTGATTTTAATGTTCCTTTAGATAAAGACTGCAAAATAACTGATGACAAAAGAATTCGTGCAGCAATTCCAACAATAAAATTTTTATTGAAAAGTAATGCTAAAGTGGTTTTAATTTCTCACTTAGGAAGGCCTTTGGGAATTAATGAAAAATTAAGAATGGACCCTATTGCTAATTGTCTCAAAAAATTGCTTAATCACAGAATTATTAAATTAAATGATTGTGTAGGCGATAATATTCAAAATATTGTAGCAAATATGCAAAATCAAGACATTATTTTGCTTGAAAATTTGAGGTTTTATAATGAAGAAGAAAACAATTCTAAAGATTTTGCACAAGCTCTTGCAAATTTAGCAGATATTTATGTTAATGATGCTTTTGGCACAATGCATCGCGCTCACGCGTCAGTTGACGCAATTACTAATTTTTTGCCTTCATGTGTTGGCTTTCTTGTTGAAAAAGAAATTGCTGCATTAAAAATACTTCTTAAAGCCAAAAAAAAGAATTTTGTTGCGATTATGGGGGGCGCAAAAATTTCAGATAAAATAAAGCTCATGAATACTCTTGCAAATAAAGTTGAATTTTTGCTTGTTGGCGGCGCAATGGCATTCACATTTTTAAAAAGCCAGAAAAAAAATGTTGGCAAAAGCCTTGTTGAAAACAAAATGGCGGGCTTTGCAAAAAATCTTCTAAACCGCCACAAAAATATCATTTTGCCTCTAGATATTGCAACAACAAAATACCCACTCAAAAAATCAAAAACAATTACTGTGCTTGCAAAAAATATTCCCTCAAATTTTACTGGTTTAGATATTGGCACGCAAACAACAAAATTATTTGAAAGCTATCTTCAAAAAGCGCACACTATTTTTTGGAATGGCCCTCTTGGAATGTGTGAAATTGCACAATTTTGCACGGGAACTAAAAAAATTGCGAAATTTATTGCCTCAAAAAAATGCACAAAAATTGTTGGTGGAGGGGATACAGCAGAAATAATAGATAAATTAAAATTATCAAAAAAATTCACTCACGTTTCAACAGGTGGTGGCGCAACTCTTGATTTTATTGAAAATGGCACGCTTCCAGGAATAATCGCATTAGAGCGCAGCTTTAACAAATTTAAAAAATACAAAAAAAACACAAGAATATGAAAAAAGTTTCAAGAAAAGAAGCAATTGGTAAAATCAACACGCTATTTAGTGATGCTCAAAATATTGCGAGCACCAATATTTCCTTTGCAAACAAATTTGTGGCAAAAGCAAGAAGAATTGCGATGAAATCAAGAATTAGGCTCCCAGCACAATTAAAACGAAGATTTTGCAAAAATTGCCATATTTATTTTATTCCAGGCAAAAATTACAAGGTCAGAACAAAAAACAAAAAAGTAATTTACACCTGTCTTAGTTGCAAACATATTACGCGTATTCAAACAAAAACTAAACCAGTACAACATTACTAATGCATAATTTGTTCATGTTTCTTTAGTTTTAATATTATTTTAGGAATTTCATTTAGCGCATCTTTAACGGTCTCAAGAGAAATATCTTTTCCATAATAATTAATTCCATTTCTAATCTTTCTGTAACGGTCAAAATACGTGGCAATCAATTTCTCATTGAGTCGTTCATCAAGAAAAACGGTTATCACCTCATGCGACAAAAACTTATAGCCTTGAAAAAAGCCAAGTGCTTCACAATATTGGCGCAATCCCTCATACAATTCTCTAAGAATTGTCTTGCTTGTGTTTTCTGTTAATGGTATTTTAAGAGCAGTTTCAATCGCGTCATTTGATGCTTTTATCAGACTTCGCGCTTGAAACATATCTACAGGGATTCTTTTAACAAAACCGTCTTCAATACTTTTTTGCAGACTCATAAAACCTCTAATTGTCCAGACAAAGTTATTCCATTAATAACGTTGTTTATTAATTCAGGATTATTCTTTTTAGCGGCATCAAAAGACTGCTTGGAAAAACGGTGAATGCTTATTTTTCTTGCAAGAACTTTTTCTTCCTCAGAAAAATCAATATTTTTGTTAATGTTAGAAATAACGCAAATATCAATATCACTATTCTTGTCATCAATAGCTTTAGCAAAGCTGCCAAATAAAACAATAGGAGGATAATCATAATTTTGTTCAAGTTTCTCAATTATGTTTGACTCTCTGATTAATTCAAGATTAAAATAAAGTTTTGCATTTAAATATTTTTTAGATTCTACATTCGCCACGTAGCAAGAATAAGGTTGGGATTTTTTCACGAGCAACAAACTTTCTTTAGTGTAATAATTAAGGTATTTACGCACAGTTGTGTGATTTATTCCGAGTATCCTTGCAATTTCCCTAATTAAGTATTTGCGCGTAGGTTCTTGAAAAAAAGGTTTTAAAATGTCAACTTTTACTTCCATCTGGAAATATAAAGTAACACTTGTTTATAAATGTTTCCACTAAATTGGCAGTGCCAACTTTTATGTTAACCTATTTAACATAACTATTTAGCTATAAATAAGAGCAAAAGTTTATAAATTATAGATGTTAACCTATTTAACAAATGGCAGGGGAAGTAATTAGAGGCAAGTTAGTTAAGCAAATTATTTTTTGTTACTCCACAGAGCACCTGCCAAAAAAAGACAAAGTAAGATTTTATTATGCTCTTAAAGGAAGAGATGGCAATTCTGGAATTGTAAAACAAGCGAACATAGAACAACTCGGCAGGGCAGTGCTTCTTGTCCCCAGCCAAAACGCTGAATCTGTCGAGAAGTTCTTGAACGAATGGCATTGCAAATTCTCCAGAAGAGAGGTGTTTATCGAACATGGATAAACCCGCCTCGCCTAAAATTTTTGCGCTCTTTTGTTACTCAACAGAGCACCTGCCAAAGAAAAATAATTGCAAATCAAAAGAAAATGCAAACCAAAGATACACATAATTTCATCAGAACACTCAAAGGTTCTCTTAACAAATTGAGTCAGCGTATGATGCAAAAAACAACACTAACTAAAGAAAGCACAAAAATCAACAAACCATCAACCAATCAAAAAAAATCTTCAAAAAAAGAATTAAATAACTTACGCAAAGTATTCAAACGCATTGAAAAACTCTAAATCTTTGAAATTTCTTTCTGCTTTAATAGCGTATAAATAAAGAGCAGAATTATTGCCAATTCAAAAAATCCATTTATGTGAACAGGTATGTTTACCAAATTTAGAGCGCGCAAAATCGTCAAAATTTCTTCTAAAATAAAAACTAGTAATGCCACATACAAAAATTTCCAAGGCAAAATTGATTTTTGTGAGTATTTTGTTTGAAACAATTTGTAAAATAAATACAAGACTATCACAACTAAAACTAAATTATAATACGGCGCAACTAATCCTAGCGCATATGTGAATTCACTCATTCCAAACACCCTTTATTTATGTTTATTTGAGTAATAAGTGCCGCGATTAAAAATCCCAGTATGAATGTTGGAACCACATGTGTTAAATATGAAGTTACAAAAATTCCAAATGTTGCAAGAGTGCCCAATAGTTCTTCAATTGTAAAAAGTATTAATGCTATTGCTAAATATCGCCAAGCAGATAATGTTTTTCTTTTTGCGCAAACAACAAAAAATTGTGCAGCAATTCCTCCTGCAAATACAGATAGTATTGCAGCCGCAAGCTGCGCTATTCCATATATCCAATCATACGCTGTTAAAATAGCATTCACCTCTCTTTAGAATTTCTTCTGTATCTTGGGTATTTAAAGTTTTCGCAGCAACATTAGTAAAAAAGCAAAAGTATTTTAAGAAAAAATCAATAGCTCTCTTAATGAAGAAAAATATTTACACAATTCCAAATATGTTATCATTTTCAAGAATAATTCTATCCCCCATAATCTATTATGTTCTATCGCATAACGAAAAATTTATTTTAATTTTTTTAATAGCAATTGTTGGTCTAACAGATGCGTTGGATGGTTTTATTGCAAGAAAGCTAAAACAAGTCTCAACTTTTGGGGCAAAGCTAGATAGCATCGCAGATTTTACATTCTATACTTCTTTTCTTGTCTGGTTTTGGATTGAATACTACCAAATCTGGCCTTTTTATTTTCATTGGAGCATTGCACCATCCGTATTAATAATATTAACTTATTTAATTATTTTTTTTCGTTTTAAAGAATTTGCATCATTTCATCTTTATTCAATGAAGTTTAGCGCAATTATGGCATATTTTGCAGTTCTAAATTCTGTTTTTTTTGGTTTTAATGAACCAGTAATTAAAATCGCATTAGTTATTTGGTCGATTGCAGCGTTTGAAACATTTGCAACAAGCCTAATTATTAAAAAAATAAAATATAACGCGCGGAGTATTGTGTTGTTAAAATGAGCTTTTTTGTTTGGATTGCAAGTCTTGCTTATTTTATGGCGCCTGCATATTTTGCAAATATGGCGCCAGTATTGAGTAGGGTTTTTAAAAAAAATTTGCCTTTGGATTTTAACATTAAATTTAATGGGCGGCGTTTGCTTGGAAGCCATAAAACTTTATTTGGCAGTATTTTTGGAATTATTGGAGCAATAATTATTACATTCATTCAAAATTTAATTTTTATTAAAACCAATTTTGGGTTAATTAATTATTCGAATTGGCTGCAAATAGGTTTACTTTTTGGGTTTGGCACAATCTTTGGGGACGCATTAAAGAGTTTTTTTAAGCGAAGACTTAATTTTAAGCCAGGTTCAAAATGGTTTCCTTTTGATCAAATTGATTTTGTTGTTGGCGCTTTGGCATTTATTTCTTTTGTTTATTTTCCTGGCTGGCTTGAAAGTGCAGTCATAATTTTAATTAGTATTTTAGGCCACATAACTGTGAATCATTGTGCATTTTATCTCGGAATTAGAAAAGAAAAGTGGTGACCAACTTAATAATTAATGAACTAAACACAAAAGCTGCAAAAGCAAAAAAAAGTTCTTTAGTTTTTTTGCTCACAAACAAAAATGACCCGACAGGAACGCTATAAATAAAAATAATTGCGCAAGTTAGAAAAAAATAGCTAGTAATTGAAGAAATTGCAAATATTGCCCCTAAGATAAAATAAACAAAATATTGTTTAATTGGCATCACAAAAAATCGCAAATATTTTTTTGATGAAATCTGCTCATCATTTGCAATAAAAGAAATAAGCATTCCAATTAATAATCCAAAAGCAGTAGTTATGTTCAACAGTAAATACTGCATTATTTCCACTCAGAATGCCCCCATTGAATCAATAAATCTACGCCTAAATTTTGCACTTGTGTTGGCACATCACACGCGCCATAACAGCTTCCAAGCCAAATAACAATTATTGCGTTTGTTTTTTTCTGCAAATACTGCGTAATCTCATCTGCTTTTGGCTTTAATCCATCAGGCAGCTGCACACAAACTGTTTTTGCTTGTTCTTTTTTTATTTTTTCAACTGCTTTATCTAATTCTAAGTTGTATTGCATACATTATCTAAATTTTAGAAGTATAAAAACATACGCCTAAATTAGTCATATAACTTCAGTTCAGATTCAAAAATTCTTAAGAGTTCTGCACGGCTTTTTTGCTGATCTATTTTTGCAGGTTCTTGATATCTTAAATCAGCAAGTATATTTTCAATAGACAATTTGGAGGCATACTTTCTTGCAGACTCCAATGAACCAAATTTTTTCGAAGAAAAGAGTGAATCATCTATAAACACGCCTTGCGTATTCATCGCATAAAAATCTGAGTCTTGTGAAACACGCACATTATCTCCACGTCGATCCATATAATAAATTACACCAGACTCTAAATCTTGAAAAAAACTTTTTCCGCTAACAGTCACACTAATTATTTTAATTTCCATTTTAGTTTAAAAACTACGCCCCCGGCCAGATTCGAACTGGCGACCTTGCGGTTAACAGCCGCACGCTCCACCGCTAAGCTACGGGGGCAGAATGAAGCATTTCTGTTTAATTCGATTTAAAAAGGTTTCTTATTTTATAGTCTCATTGATCCATTTTTCAAATTCTTTTGTTGATTTTGCCTCAATTCGCAGTATTGCAGGAACATCATAAGAATGCAACTTTTTTATTCTTTGCTCAATTAATTTTGCATATTTAGCATTAGTTTTTAGCAATAATGCAACTTCTGTTTCTTTCTTTAATTCATTTTTCCAAAAATAAACTGATTTTATCTGAGTCATATTAGCACAAGCAATTAACTTTTCTTTCAGTAAAATTTCAGAAATTTTTTCTGCTTGTTCAAAATTTTGGCAGGTAGTATAAATTAGCATCATAAAATTAAAGTTTTGTATATTTTCCCCATGAAGAACTAATTTCAACTGTTTTATCCAAAGAGGAATCTGCAAAAATTGCTTGTTTTATTTTTTGCATCTCAAATTCATGAATAATTGGCTGAATAGTATACTCTTTTGCGCCACAACGATTGCTTTCAGATAAAATGTATCCAACAACACTAATCCACCGTCCTGACGTTGCAATATGGCGTTTTTGAACAACAATTACTTTTTTGTCTTCAACAGAAAGTATTTTTTCGAGTTCAGTTGTTACAAAAACTCTGCCATCAATTACTGTATCTGGCCTGTTAAAAACATATTTTTTTTCGTCAGCAGGATTCATGAATTACAAAATAAACTATTTACTTATTAATCTTTGGGAATATTATATGGGCCCGCGAAGATTTGAACTCCGGACCTCACGATTATCAGTCGTGCGCTCCACCAGGCTAAGCTACGGGCCCATTATTAGCCTGTCAAAACATTGTTTTGCTTAAAAAGATTTGCAAAAATGAAGGTTTTGTGGCCTCAGAGGTCTACAAAGCTTTTATTGAATTGTTGGCTTTCTAACATTCTGGAGAAAAAATGGAAACCAAATATTCAGAGCTGTATTATGAAAAGCTTCAGAAGAAGTATTTATGGAACATTGCTGTAGTTAAGGAGTATATCATTAATGTTTTAGGAGTTAAAGAAGAATTAGTCGGTCAAGTTTTACGTCGGTGCAGTGATTACCAATATGGTCGTGTTAAAAATATTAGTGATGTTGAAAAAAAAGTGTCAGATTATTTGATGGGTTTGAACGTGAGTTTAAAAAGTGTTTATGCGTGGTATCTGGCAAGTAGGCTTCCTGAGGATATTAAAAGTGGTTTAATTAATGGAAAGATTAGTCAAAAGAAAGCTATTCGCTTAGGTAAGAATAGAGCTCTTGGAAAAGAATTAGACATAACGTGGCGTATGATGGACATTATTCGCAAGACAGTTTGCGAGGTGGTATGAAAATGGCGAGAAGAATTCCTAATTTTTTCAATAAAGAACAAATAACGAAGTTATTTGACGCCATTCAAGAGCCAGATGTGATGATATCTGTTTTTCTTGCATTGTTTTGCGGTTTGCGTGTCGGTGAAGTTGTTCGTTTACGAAAGTGTGATTTTGATTTCGAAAAACGATTTTTAAAAATAATTAATAGCAAAAATCCTAATCGAACTTCAGAAGGATATGGGAAAGATAGGCTAGTATCTTTACCTCAACACTTGATTGTTCCTTTAAAGATGTGGCTTGAAATTGTTGGAGATACTGAATTTATTTTTCCAAGTATTTCTTTGCAAGGTGAACATATTGGTCTACAGCATTTAGAGAAGAAATATTGGGTTGCATTAAGAAAAGCAGGCCTTCGAGAAGTTGAACGCGTTAATACGAGAGGAATTAATATTTACAAGTACAATTTCCACACATTGAGGCATACTTACGCAACTTTATTATGGGAAAAAACAGGCGATATTTATGCTGTTAAAAACGCTTTAGGGCATTCAAAGGTCAGAACAACTGAAATTTATACACACGTTAATAATAAATTTTTGCAGGAAAAAATTGATACTGCATTTAGCCCAAAATACGCGCATTTTGAGATTAAACAAAATGTTAAAGAAGCACAATCATTCAAGCAGACAGACTCAGCAATGGATATTTTAAAAATTCGCTTGGCTAAAGGTGAGATTAGTATACTGGATTATCAGAAGACAATGAACGCTTTGAATGTCTGCCAGAAAACAGTTTTCGGTATTGGTTAGGGCAAGTTTTCTGCATTATCTTGTGTAAGATAGTGTTGTTTTCAATTATTTTTTCTGTGTACAGAACGTCTTCTTTTATTGTTTTAAACCTAACATAATCTGAGAGTTTAAAATATCCTTTAGAAGTGGCATTTTCTCGAATTTTATTATACTGATACTCACTAATTCTAAAACGCACAATCCTATTCTTCACCATCAACAAAACAAAGACCATCAAATATTTATGCACTTCATTTTGCGCTAAAGGACAAACGCGCAAAGGTCTATTTGCGCATAATATTATGCGAATATTTTGTTATAAACATCAAAATCTTCTTTTTTGTTAAAAACTAAAATAATTTCTTCTATACCTGTTTTTGTTTGTTCTAAGACTTTTTTAACTATGTTAGCACTAATTTCTATTGGAACACGATGCGCACCTGTGCCTATCGCTGGAAAAGCAATGCTTTTCGCATTTAATTCTTCTGCAAGCTTAATACAGTTCAAATAACATTGTTCAAGAAGATTAATGTTGTCAATTCCATAAACTGGCGCAACCGTGTGTATTATGTGTTTTGCTGGAAGATTATACGCACCAGTGGCTACTGCCTGCCCGCAAGACAAACCAGTTGGAAGTTTTTCTTTACGGATTTTAACGCATTCTTTTAACAATTCTTTTCCTGCAGCTCTATGAATCGCGCCATCAACACCGCCGCCACCCATTAAAGATTTATTAGCCGCGTTTACTATAACATCTACTTTAAGTTTAGTAATATCTCCTGCCATAATGTTGATATTCATACTTGTTTATTATTTTTTCAAAAGATTATTTAAAAGCGCTTTTTTTGCAAAGTCCTGGTATGGGTGTGTTATTCTTTTACTATTCTTTTTCAAAAGATTTTCTAAAAGTGCTTGTCTCGCAAATTTTCTGTGTTTTATTTTTTTTACTAGTGCAATGTTTGCTTCATGACGTGATACTCTTTCTAATATTAATTCTTTGCTCGGATGATACCCTGTTATGTCCGCGTATTCTTTTGCTGTTTTGCGTCCATTGACATAGCCGAATTCAAGGTTTTCAATTATTTTTTCTTTTGCGGTCTTGATATATTGTGCTATGTTGTATCGCACCCATTCATTTCTCGTGACTCTTTCATGTCTTGCAATAATGTCCAAATCGTCAAGCAGTTCTTTTGATATACGAATATTCAATTGGTCAGTCTTCATGATAGGAATTGATAGGATTTAATATTTAAATGTTTCGGCGTATAAAAGAGAACAGTTCTTATGATGACTGCATTTCTTTCAGTTTTTCCAAGTTTTTCTTAAAATCGCTTAATACGTTTTGAAAAACTTCATTTGCAAACTCAGTCATTCCTTTTTTGTTCAGAACACAATAAACTTTAACAAGATTTGCTACTTCTTGACTAACGTGCAGTTTAGCAGTATTTTCTACCATTGCCCAAATGTTCGCCACACGTTTATAAACATTACACGTTGTATAGGTGAAACAATTAGTATGAGTGTGGGTGTATGAAGACTTTTTCACCAAAAATTGATGCAATAAGTGAAAACATTATTTATTTGCTTTCGTTAGATTCAAGACAAACAGTTTCTTCTTTGGCTCAAAAGTTAGGAGTTAATAGGAAGATTGTTGAAAATCGTTTTAAAAAATTGTTTTCTAAAGGATTTGTGAATTATTTAACAGTTAGCAATGAGAAGAACAGAACTCGTTTTACTATGCTTTTGAAGCTTAAAGAGATGAATGAAGAAACAATTGGAAAACTTAAAAAATTTGGAAATCTCATCAAGCTAAAAGAAACGCTCGGCGCATATGATATTTCTATTCTGTTTGATGCATATTCTCTTGATGAATTTAACAAAACAATATCACAAGTCACAAATTTGTTGCACAATTCTTTGATAACATATGATATTCTTCCGCACGATTTTGAAGACACTCTTGGCTACAAATCTTTCTGCCACAATCCAGAACTTTTCAAGCAATATCTACCACTACAATCAGTAAAAATAGAGTTAACACTAGACGAACAACAAGTTTTATCACTCATCAAAAAACAAACAAATCTACCAATAAAAGAAATTGCAAAACAAACAAAAAAAGGATATGCGAAAGTAAAAGAAATTCTGAACAAACTAGAACAAAACCAAATCGTGCGATACACACTCGACCCAAACTACAACAAATTAAAATTAGAATTTCATAATATGTTTATTAAAATAAATCTTGGACAAAAAGAACAGTTTGAAAAATTCCTAACAAACCATCCACGAATTCACTGGATAAAAAGATGCAGCGGCAAATGGGATTATTGCTTATCAATAACCGCACAAAATATGAATGAATTTGTAGAAATCACAAAAGAAATCAGAACACAAAACAAAAACACAATACTTGATGACACAACATTAGTGTCACATATTAAGGAAATGAGGAGAATATGAGGAAAGTTAAATGAAAAAAGGTTTGCCTGCAATCTACGATAAAGACACTGAAATAATGATAGTCGGCACATTCCCTGGTGAAAAGTCATTAACAAAAAAGGAATATTATACTGATGGCCGCAACCAATTCTGGTATTTAGTAGGTCAGGTATTAGAAAAGAATATTGGAGATAAAAATATCGCACATAGTACAAAAATGAAAGTATTGTTAGCGCATAAAATTGGTCTTTGGGACGTTATTTCCGAATGTGAACGAGACACAAGTTCTGATAACAAAATAAGAAATCCGAGCTTCAATGATTTTAATGAATTAGATTGCCCTAAATTAAGATTAATTCTTACAAATGGCAAAAAAGCACATGACAAATATTTTCATGAAAAGAACTTCCCCGAAAACATTCGAAAAGGCATATTAATTTCATCAAGTACAAATAGAAGAGTTTGTAAAGAAGATAAATTAGCGAACTGGCGCGAATTACTAAAATGACAAAACAACCAATAGGAATCATCGGAGCAATGGACGAAGAAATATCAATGTACTTGAAAAACTTACAGGATAAGAAAGAAAAGAAATGGAACATATTCACATTCTACGAAGGAACGATGCAAGGCAAAAATGTTGTCATAGTCAAAAGTGGTGTTGGCAAAGTATTTGCAGCAATGGTATGTCAAAAATTAATCGACGAATACAAGGTTAGTTCAGTAATTTTTACAGGAGTTGGTGGCAGTCTCAACAACAGTTTAGACATCGGCGACGTTGTTGTCAGTACAGATTCATGCCATCATGATTTTGACGCACAACCTTTGGGCTTCAAAAGAGGACAAATTAGCTATACAGACTACAGATTTTTTATAGCTGAAAAGAAATTAGTTGAGTTAGCATTAAGTGCAAAACTTGAAGGACACAAAATAATTGCCGGCAGAATCCTCACAGGAGACCAGTTTATGACGCACAAAGACAAACAAGACAAAAAATACTTGTTCGACGAACTTCATGGTGACTGCATAGAAATGGAAGGCGCAGCAGTAGCACAAGTCTGCACAATGAACAACATACCGCACATCATAATAAGGTCGGTTTCAGACAAAGCAGATGGAAGTGCGGTAGCTGATTATGACCAGTTTAGGTTCATTGTTGGGGAGAATTCGTTTAGGATTGTCAATTTAATGATGATAAATATTTAAAAGAAATAAAATTGAAAAATTTACGTAGGAGTTATAAGTAATGCTAACTGAAAATGATATTAAAGAAACATTGAGCAGAGCCTATGTTCAGGCTATTTGTGGCATGGGGGGGTATAATTATAGCACTGACGCTAAAGATTATGGTTTTGATTTTACAATAAAAGGAATTTTGCAAAGAGCTTCTGGAAAATATTGCCCTTCTGGTTTAAATTTAGATATTCAAATTAAAGCGACAACTGATTATGAAATTGATGCTACAAATATAAAATATCATTTAAGAAACAAAAATTATAATGATTTAGCTCAAAATATGGGTGGTGGAACAAAGAGAATCTTAGTAGTATTACTTCTACCACTTAAAAAACAAGAATGGTTAAATCAAGATGTTGATTCTCTCATTATAAAGAAGTGTGCATATTGGTTGTGTTTAGAGGGAATGCCATTAAAGACTAACGAAGAAAGTACCACCACAATTCAGATACCCAAGGAAAAGGTATTTTCAGTAGAAAATCTAAATCGAATTATGAATCAAATTAATTCAGGAGGCGATCTTAATGGCCTCTAAATTAAGACTTGAAAGTTTAAATAAATATTTACGTCTTACTGGCTGGGCTACAAGAGACTATACTTCAAAATTGTTGAAAGTCTACAAACGAATAGACAATGAAGATCTAGAAATCATAATACCAAAAACTGAAGAGATTTTGGATTATAAACCAAGAATAAACGATGTAATTCAATCATTAAGTATTACAGAAAATAAAGAATTTAACAGTCTTTATGAAGAAATCGCGAATATAGGATATGATCTAATGAAGATGAGATTCGAAGCTACGAAAACCGAAGAAGGAACAATTCCGCTAGGAGATTTTGTTGGTGCAATAAATAATGTAAAGAGCATGCTTATGTATGGCATTTGTTCGGAAATTCAAACAAAGAGTCAATATAGAAAACCATTTGATGATGCAAGAAATTTAGTTGATAACTGTGAATTTGCACAAACTGAATTTGGAAGCTTTGTAATATCCATAAGAATTCCATTAGGTAAAACATATCTTGTTTCAATAGATGAAGATAATGAATATCTGAAAGATTTAGGAAGAAAAACGGTGGTGCGACTAATAGAAGGCATAAATGACGCAGAAAATATTTCTATTGAAAATGAAGATTCATTCAGAAATGGATACGATAAAAAACTAAATAAAAATGTTTGTGAAGCTATTTCAAACATACTACAAAACGAAGAAGGATTTAATGTTGAAATAAATGCAAAATGGGATAATACGTTGCCTACTGAAACAGAACTGCCCACTCATTCAAAAATAGAAGCAAGAAATTCATACCAAAAATTTAATAAGATGGCTTCGTATCTAAAAAAAATACATGAACCAGAAGAAATAACCG
>ORJL010979937.1_pt1 | contig 17172 bp, 13 predicted proteins | sample 1779941 | NCBI WGS metagenome assembly ORJL01 (sample SAMEA104232317, study PRJEB22302) | groundwater metagenome | biome: forest; feature: aquifer; material: groundwater | place: USA | collected 2011-08-07 | depth 5.8 m | reverse complement strand
ACTATATTTTCTCGTAAAAAAGCTTTCGTTTTGGGTCGTTTTCTGCTATACTTTCTTTAACAAAGCGAAGGCGCTTTTTTGATTTAACCCTTAAAATATGGCTGAAAAGAAAGGAAACGGACATCATTACGACGCTCAAGATATTACAGTCTTAGAGGGGCTCGAACCGGTACGAAAGCGCCCTGGAATGTATATCGGTACGACCGGTATTGATGGACTACATCATCTAATTTGGGAAATTTTTGATAACTCACGCGATGAAGCGATGGGTGGTTTTGCTGATCATATTGAAATTGTCTTACTTCCTGGTAATCGTATTCGCGTTGCAGATAACGGTCGCGGTATTCCAGTTGAGATTCACAAGAAAACAAAAGTATCTGCGCTCGAGACTGTTATGACCACTCTCCATGCCGGAGGTAAATTTGGTGGCGAGGGATATAAGGTTTCTGGGGGTTTGCATGGTGTTGGAGCCTCAGTTGTAAACGCTCTTTCTCTTTATGCAAAAGTTGAAGTACACCGAGACGGAGCAAAACATTTTCAAGAATATAAACAAGGTGTTAAAAAAGCTGCGGTCAAAAAATTTGGTACATCAAAACTAAACGGAACCATTGTTACTTTTGAGCCTGACCAAGAAATTTTTAAAGAAATAAAATTTGAATGGAATACTGTCGTCAACCACATGCGTGGTCAGGCCTATTTAGTGAAAGGTCTTCGTATTGGTGTTATTGATGCTCGCATGTATGAAGGGAAAATTGACGACAGTAATGTTTTTTATTTTTCTGAACTTGGTCTTGAGGTGCCATCAATGAGTTTTTACTTTGAGGGAGGACTGCTTTCTTTGGTCAAATTTCATAACCAGACACAAAAGCCGATACACAAGAATATTTTTTATGTTGAAAAAGAAGCAGATGGAGTGCAGGTTGAAGTGGCGCTTCAGTATGTTGATGACATAACTCCAAAGATAATTCCATACGCAAACAATACTTACAACGTAGAGGGTGGAACTCACGTCACTGGTTTTAAAACTGCTCTTACTCGCGTATTAAACACATACGGTAGAAAGAACAATATAATCAAAGAGAAAGAAGAAAACCTCACAGGCGAAGATGTTTTGGAAGGAATAACCGCTGTTATTTCTGTTAAGTTACGCGAAATTCAATTTGAAGGACAGACAAAGGGTAAGTTGGGTAGCGTGGAGGCGCAGGGTGCGGTGGCTTCTGTTTTTGGTGAGGCATTCAACTATTTTCTAGAGGAGAATCCTGATGATGCACGCGATATTTTGAATAAAGTTCTGCTTGCCCTTAAAGCTCGTAAGGCTGCAAAAGCCGCAAAGGACAGTGTGCTTCGTAAGGGTGCTCTCGAGGGAATGACTTTGCCCGGTAAGCTTGCTGATTGTCAGACCAGAAACGCCGAGGAGGCAGAAATATTTATCGTTGAGGGAGACTCGGCGGGGGGTTCTTCGAAACAGGGCCGTGACCGTCGCACGCAAGCAATTTTGCCACTTAAAGGAAAGATTTTGAATGTGGAGCGTTCTCGTATAGACAAGATGCTCACTTCAAATGAAATCAGGGCGCTTGTTATAGCAATGGGTACAGCGATTGGTGACACCTTTGATTTATCAAAACTTCGTTATCACAAAATAATAATCGCAACAGATGCCGACGTTGACGGTGCCCATATCCGTACACTTTTGCTAACTCTTTTCTTTAGATACTTTAAGCCAGTTATTGATGGTGGATTTTTGTATATTGCTCAGCCACCTCTTTATAAAATAAAGAAGGGTAAAGATATAAAATATGCATACTCTGATGCTGAGAAAATTAAGATAGTCGGGAAAGATGTTTCCTTAGAGGAGATTGAAGAAATTACAGAAGAAGGTGACGTAGAAACCGAAGAAGAAGTCGAGGAAAAAACAAAGAAGCGCGAAGCGAAGGTTTCTATTCAAAGATATAAAGGTCTTGGAGAAATGAACCCAGAGGAGTTATGGGAGACAACAATGGATCCAGAAAAACGCGTCCTAAAACAAGTTACCGTTGATGATGCAGAAGATGCAGAGAAGGTGTTCGTGACTCTCATGGGTTCTGATGTGCCGTCACGAAAATCATTCATTCAATCAAATGCCAAGATGGCAAATCTGGATGTGTAAACTTTTTAGCTTTTATTTTTAAAAACGCGCATATCCGCCTGCTGGCGGATTGCTATACTCGCCTCGTCAGGCTCCGTAATGTTTTTAAAAGTAAAAAGCAGATATGTTTTAGGAAAAGAAAAATTAAAAATCGACCAAGGAAAACCCTTGGCCGATTTTGTTTTTGGTGTGGCTCCGTGGCCACTATTCAGTTTCCGCTTAGCACAGCATCGTGCGCATCAAGTGCGGCAATGCGCGCTCGCAGTACTTGCTTTAACTCCTTGTTTTCTGGAAAGTACATTGCGATGGTGTGGGAATATGTTTCGAGTTGCTGACGTAACTCAATTCTGATGCTCTTGTCGACCGGAATCAGGAAATTTCCCTTTAACCAAGTTTCTTCAAATGTTTGCTTAGGAACAGGCATTTTGTGCACCTCTTTTGTTTAACTGACATCAGATTGTCAGTTAAAAATACATCTGTCAATATTAACTCTTATCCTTTATTTGGGCTTGTAGTTTTTGAATTATTTCTTCAACTGAAAATGCACCTATCTGACCAGCATCACGGCTCTCAAGGGTTGCAGAGTTGTTTGCCACCTCTTTGTCGCCAATCACTAAGAAATAAGGGGTTTTGCTTGTTTTGGCATTACGTATCTTCTTTCCGAGTGTTTCGTTACTTAAGTCAATTTCGATTCTAATACCGGATTCTCTCATTAAACTCGCAATATTTTTGGCGTAGTCAATTTGATTTTCTCCAATCGGGACAATTATTGCTTGGACAGGGGAGAGCCACGTTGGAAATGCACCGCCGTAGTGTTCGATTAAAATTCCCATAAAACGCTCGGTTGAACCCAAAATTGCGCGGTGGATAACGACTGGTTGGGATTTCTTACCTTCCTTGTCCGTGTATTCAAGTTCAAATTTTTTAGGAAGATTAAAATCAAGTTGTATTGTTGATAGTTGCCATTCACGTCCTAGAACATCCTTAAACATAAAATCAAGTTTAGGCCCATAAAAGGCGGCTTCGTTTTCTGCTTCTTTGTATTTCCATCCTGTTTTAGAAATGACAGAACGTAGTGCGTTCTCTGCTTCTTCCCAAACAGAATCGTCCCCAAGATATTTTCCTTTATTTTTAGAATCACGAAGTGAAATGCGAACCCAAAAATCATTAAAACCAAAAGCCTTATATGTTTCGCCAATCATTTCAACCATTGTCCTTATTTCGTCTTGTATCTGGGTGCTTTCGCAGAAGACATGGCAATCGTCTTGAGTGAGGGAGCGCACTCTTGTGAGGCCGGAGAGTTCACCGGATTTTTCGTAGCGGTAGTTTGTAGTTGTTGATGTGTAGCGTAAAGGTAAGTCGCGGTATGAATGAGGAAGCGACTTGTAGAGCATCATGAAGTGTGGGCAATTCATCGGCTTTAGATAGTAGTCAACATCATCAACTTTCATTGGATTGTACATTGCGTCGTATTTGTCCAAGTGCCCTGATATTTCGTACAGCTTTCCTTTTGTGATGTGAGGAATCCAGATTGGTAAATACCCACGCTTTTCTTGTTCTTCGGTTATATAGTTTTCAATTAAACGACGGAGGATTGCTCCTTTTGGATAAAATAGTGGAAGGCCCTGACCAACTTCTTCAATCAAGGTGAAGAGTTCAAGTTCTTTACCGAGTTTGCGGTGATCACGCTTTTTGGCTTCTTCTTGCATAACAAGGTATGAATCAAGTGCGTCTTTTTTTGCAAAAGCTAGACCGTAGATACGAGTCAGCATTTTATTTTTTTCATTTCCACGCCAATAGGCACCAGCTGTATGGGTGAGAGCAAATGCGTCAGCGTGTATTTTTTTTGCGTCATCAACGTGTCCACCGCGACAAAGGTCGGTGAAATTACCTGATGCGTAAAGGGTTAGTTTTTCACCACGCTCTACGATCTCATTGATCAACTCAAGTTTATATGGGTTTCCCGAAAAAGCTTCACGCGCTTCATCCTTGCTGACTTCGTGTCCGATAAACTCATTCCAGTCTTTCAAAATCTTGCGCATCTCACTTTCTATCTTTGGAAGATCTGCATCGCTTATTGGAGTTTTAAACTCAAAGTCGTAATAGAAGCCATTTTCAATGGCAGGTCCGATTGCTGGTAATGCGTCAGGATAAAGCTCTTTAATTGCTGCTGCCAAAAGGTGGGCGAGCGAATGTCTGAGGCTTTGTAATTGTTCTTCTGTCATAAGGGCAATAATAGCAATTTTATTGATTTTACCAAACAGGGGCTTCTACTTGAGCTCTTTTAGCTCTTCTATGATTAAGCTCGTTTCGTCGTTTCTTTTTGATATACGCCCGCGAGCAATTACGCATTTATCTGAGACACAAAAATCTTTTACATCTTTGTATAGTTTTGGGAACACAACCGCTTCCATTGTTCCAGTAAAATCTGATATTTTTAGGAATGCCATTCGGTCGTTTGTTTTTGTTATCACTTCTTTTGATTCCTCAATGATTCCAGCAACAACGGCGAGCATTCCTTCTTTGTATGTGGCTTTTAATTTCTCTACTGTCATTTCACGCCCATTTAATTTTTCTTTCCAGGGATCAAGTGGATGTCCGGAAACATAAAGTCCAAGCAGTTCTTTTTCCCACGCCAACATGTCGCTTTTCTTTGCTGGCTCAGATGGCTTCAGATTGATTGTTGCAAGCGGGGCTTCTGCCATTCCTCCAAAAAGTGAATCTTGCGCGGTGTCTATGTGGCTTGTCGCGTGAGCAAACTCTAACGCTTCTTCCGTGTTTGCTAGCAATTGACCACGTTCTCCGAGCTTATCCATACTTCCAGATTTAACTAGAGCTTCAAGAGATTTTTTGTTTAAGTTTTTGTGTTTAACTCGCATTAGAAAATCTGCAAATGATGTGTATTTTCCGTTTTGCTTACGTTCAGTAATGATTGCCTCTGCGATATCAACACCAAGATTTTTTGTTGAAATCAAACCAAAGCGAATTTCTTCTTTTTCTTCTTCGTTTTTTACAACAGTGAAATCGCCAAAACTTTCATTTACATCTGGAGGTAAGACGTTTATGTTCATGTGCTTACATTCAGTAATTATTTCAGCAACCTTATCAACGTCTCCAGATTCGGCGGATAAAATAGCGGCCATATAAGGGGCAGGGTAATGAGCTTTCATATATGCGGTTTGATAGGAAACACGACCATAGCTTGCTGCATGGGCTTTGTTAAATCCGTACGCAGCGAACGGCTCAATAAGCTTCCAAATTTCAAGAGCTTTCTCTGGCTTCAGTCCTTTGTCGACACAACCAGAAATAAACTTTTCTTCTTGTGCAGCCATTTCTTTTGGAATTTTTTTACCCATGGCCTTGCGGAGCTTGTCGGCTTCAAGCCAAGAATACCCAGCAAGTGTAATTGCGGTTAGAAGAACATCGTCTTGGTAGGCGATAACACCATAGGATTCCTTCAATATCTCTTTTAGTCGTGGGTCTGGGTATTTGATTAAAGATGGGTTACGTTTGCGGGCAATGTAGTCGGGGATAGAAATCATCGGCCCTGGGCGATAAAGTGCTACCATAGCATTAATGTCGTGAATTGTTGTTGGCTTAAGTTCCTTCAAATAACGGGTCATTCCGTCGCCGTTTAATTGAAACAAGCCTTCGGTCTCGCCTCGTGCCAAAAGTTCAAATGTCAATTTGTCATCTAAGGGAATGCGTTCAATATCGACGTCTTCGTCGTAGAGTTTTTTTACCAAGTCGACAGCTCTTCCTAGAATTGAAAGGTTTCTAATTCCAAGAAAGTCGAACTTTAGAAGACCAACATCCTCAACGACATACATATCGTACTGGGTGATAATTTTTCCACCCTTAGGGTCAAACTGTAGTGGAGTAAAATCGGTGAGTGGGGTAGGGGAAATAACAACACCAGCGGCATGCACAGAGACGTGTCTCACGCACCCTTCAAGTTTTTTTGCCAAGTCTATAATTTCCTTTGAATCTTTTTCGTTTTTATAAATAGTCTTAAGTTCAGGAGTCATCTTGAGAGCATTGTCGATTGTCATTGGGAATCCCTGTGACCCCATTGGAATCAACTTTGAAAGACGGTCTCCGATTGCATAAGGATGCCCAAGTGCTCTTGCGACATCACGCACAGCACCACGAGCCATCATTGTTCCGAATGTTCCAATTTGAGCAACTTTATCAGCTCCATATTTTTGTTTTACATACTCAATCATCTCGTCGCGACGATTGTCGGCGAAGTCCATATCGATATCGGGAGCAGAAGGACGTTCTGGGTTTAAGAATCGTTCAAAGGGGAGTTTGTATTCAAGTGGATTAACCTTGGTAATACCAGTCAGGTACGTAACAATGGAACCTGCAACAGAACCTCTGATGTTTGTGAAGATTTTGTTCTCCGCCGCAAAGCGCAGAAGATCTGCAACAACCAAGAAATAAGGAGCATAACCTTTGTCTTTGATAATTTTTAGTTCGTACTCAATACGTTCCACAACTTCCGTAGTTTTTTCAAGTTCACGCCTAACTATTCCTTCGTAAGTTAAACTTTTTAATTCTTCGTCGTAGTCAGCACTTCTTTCGGGGAGTTTAATGTCAGGGAAAACCCACTTGCCAAGTTCAATTTCAATGTCGCACATATCGGCTATTTTGAGGGTGTTTTCTACAGCATCGGGAATATCCTTGAAAAGTTCGTATGCTTTTTTTGCGTCTATTAGAGAGAAGTTGTCGTTGCCGAACGTGAGGCGGTTGGCGTCGGTGGTATCTGAGCCGGTTTGTACTGCAAGAAGTGTGTCGTGCGCCTTGTGGTCGTCTTCATCGAGATAGTGTGAATCATGGGTAGCAACAAGCGGAATATTAAGCTCTCTCCCAAGCGCGACAATTTTATCGCGGACTTCTTTCGCCCCATCCATTTTTACGTGAGCCATTATTTCCAGAAAATAGTTTTCTTTTCCAAAAATATCCTGATACTCGGCGATTATTGCGCGCGCTTTTTCTTCGTTGCGCGCAGAAAGGGCGCGAGAGAGTTCACCACCAAAACAACCAGAAAGACAGATGATTCCTTCGCTGTGTTCTCGTAGCAAATCCTTGTCCATTCGTGGTTTGTAGTAATAGCCTTCAAGGTTCGCCTTGCTTACAAGTTTTAAAAGATTTTTATAACCTGTTACGTTTTTGGCGAGAAGAGTGAGGTGGTAGCGCTTGGCGTCGATGCCTGGCTCTTTGTCGAAACGTGTGCGCTCGGCGATATATGCCTCAACGCCGATGATTGGTTTTATCCCATGAGTTTTGCAAAGTTTGTAAAATTCTATTGCCCCATACATGTTGCCGTGGTCGGTCAGAGCAAGGGCCGGCATTTTAAGCTCCTGTGCACGTTTTACCATTGCGTCTACTTTAGTGAGCCCGTCTAAGAGAGAGTAGTGGGAATGCGTATGAAGATGAACGAAATTTTTCTCCATGATTTATGTTCCGCCTATTATAGCAGAGGCAAACAGGGACTCTGCTATCATGTGGATATGAAGAAAATCGTGGTTAAAAAGCACAAATGGATTGTCGGCGTTGATGAGGTGGGGCGAGGGCCGTTGGCTGGACCAGTAGCTGTCGGTGCTGTTGCCATTAATTCGGCAATTTACGGCTTAAGACTTAAAAAAGAATTTAAGGGAATCCGTGATTCTAAAAAGCTTTCTGAAAAACAAAGAGAGGAATGGTTTAAAAAAATAAAAATAGTAGAAAAGCGAGGAGATATAAAACTCACCGTTTCCATGACCTCGCCTTCAATCATCGATAAAAAGGGAATAGTGTTTTCAATACAAAACGCGCTCAATAATTCACTTTTAAAACTCAATATTAGTCCCGAGAGATTGCAGATATTTCTTGATGGGGGATTGAAGGCGGGAAAAGAATACAAAAACCAGAAGACTATAATTCACGGCGACGATTTGGTGCAAATTATTTCTATTGCCTCGGTTGTAGCAAAGGTGACTCGTGACCGACTAATGAGACGATATGCCAAAAAATTTCCCCGATATGGTTTTGAGTCTCATAAGGGCTATGGCACAAAGGCTCACTATTTGGCGATTAAAAAATATGGAACAACCAAAATCCACCGTCAAAGTTTTTTGAAAAGCTAAAGTTTTTCTTCTCTTTAAGTCCAAAGTTTTATGCGCGTTTTTAAGGGCAAAAGAAAAAAATATATTTTATTTGACGCGCGTGTTAAATGGTTGTATAAATTGCGATAGTGATTCTTTGTATCTTGCTAGTCAGCCCTAGGGGATTTTGATGAAAATGGTAATTGATGTGGCAATAGCTGTTGGCGGGATTGGTTCAGTCTTTGTTCCGCCCCAGGTGTTTCTGGGAGTTCTTTTGTCGGGGCTGTTCCTTGTCGCAATCGTCATGATGGCGCGCGATGGCACGAGCAATTCATAACACTAAACTAAAGGGTAATATATGAAATTTCGTCTCGCAGTAGCAATTGTGGGCGCCGTTTTCCCTTTTTTTCTTTGGCCGGGAACACTCTTTGGTCTCCTCGTCTCAGGGCTGTTCCTTGTCGCAATCGTCATGATGGGGCGCGAATACGTGAACAAGGGCGATTGAGCGTTTTCTGGTATAGGGAAATTGTGAAAAAACAAGGCGGGCTGATTGATTTCAGCACGCCTTTACTTTTTATGGCATTTTTGTAATACTACGCAAGTTATGGTTGTACGAATGAGACATACGCGGGCACACACCCGCAATCGCCGTTCCCACCACGCTTTAGTGGAGGGTTCTTTATCTAAGTGTGAGAAGTGCTCGGCACCACACCTTACCCATCGGGCATGTCCTAACTGCGGTACTTACCGTGGAAGGCAAGTTCTTGATGTGACTAAGAAGATATTGAAAAAAGAGAAAAAGGCGAAAGCAGCTTCAGCTGCTAAAAAGTAATACGTTTAAAATTAAAAGCTAATCCGCTAAACGGCGAATATAAGCTATAAGTTCTTCAAATGGCTAACCGGCACCTTTCAAGGTCAATAGTTCTCCAAACGCTCTTTGAGTGGGATTTTAATGGTAAGCCAGAAAACACTCTTGAAGATATTTTAAAACGTAATATTGAAGAATTTGCTCCAGGCGCAAGTGATGCAGACTTTATGCGCACACTTACGGTAAACGTCGCAGCTCGTACAAAAACTCTCGACGACATTATTGAAAAAGCAGCTCCAGCTTGGCCGATTGATCGCATCGCAGCTGTTGATAGAAATATTTTAAGACTAGGGCTCTTTGAGCTTCTTTTTGCCGACAGACTCGAGGTTCCACCAAAGGTTGCTATCAACGAAGCAATTGAGTTAGCAAAATCTTTTGGGGGAGATAATAGCGGTAGGTTCGTGAACGGAGTTTTGGGTGCTGTCTATAAAGAACTTGGTGAGCCAGGCAAGGATGATGTTAGCAAAAGTAAGCATAGTAGGGATCCAGAGGAGATTGAAAAACTTCCCATTGATAAGTTAGTCGGCGCGATTGTATACGGCTGGGGTGGGGGTATTTTACAGCTTGCTTTTGTGCACGACATTTTTGGACATTGGACTTTGGCCAAGGGGCACCTACAAGAAGGCGAGACAGATGAAGAGGCTGTCAATCGAAAAACACAGGAGGAGCTTGGAATTACCGTCACTGTCAAAGAAAAGATTGGTGACAATGAGTACCTTGCAACTGACCCAGAAAAAGGTAGGCTACGTAAGCAGGTTTGCTATTACCTTGTTGAATCGCCTATAGTGACGCTTACAACAGAGAAGGCTGGCGGGCTTGATGATTCGCGCTGGTTTCCAGTGACAGAGGTTCCAAGTTTGAACTTATATGATGATATTGTGCCAATCATCACAAAAGCCATTGGAATTCTGTTAAAGAAATAGGTGTGCGGTAGTACGTGACAAAAAATATTAGAAAATAATTTGAACGTAGTTATGGAATTTTGAACAACATTTTGTTAGTTGTTCCATGGCTTGTGTTCCCAAACATAATGATTGATTTCTCAGAGTTTGAAAAAAAGATGGGGGTTAGTTTTAAAAATAAAAACTTACTTAAGCAAGCGTTTATTCATCGTTCCTATTTGAACGAAAATCCAAAGGTTGGTATTCACCACAACGAGCGCCTTGAGTTTTTGGGTGATGCAGTACTTGAACTTATTACAACCAATTATCTCTATAAAAATTACCCCGACAAAAACGAAGGGGATCTCACTTCGTATCGTGCCGCTCTTGTTAATGCGGTCACTCTTTCGGAGGTTGCGCAGAATATTGGGATGAATGATTTCCTCTTGCTTTCAAAAGGAGAAGCAAAAGATACAGGGAAAGCGCGACAAGATATTTTGGCCAACACCTTCGAATCATTTTTAGGTGCACTGTATCTTGATCAGGGATACGAAAAATCAGAAAAGTTTGTTGAAAAAGTCTTGTTCCCGCTGATGAAAGATATCTTAAAGAAAGGTTCGTGGCGTGACTCCAAGAGTGTTTTTCAAGAAAAGGCACAAGAGATTTTTGGAGTTACTCCGGTTTATAAAGTGACAGCCGAGTCAGGTCCAGATCACGATAAAAGATTTACCGTTGGAGTTTTCCTTTCAAAAGATTTGATTGTTGAGGGTGCTGGAAAATCAAAACAAGAAGCAGAACAAAAAGCAGCGACAGCCGCTTTGAAGAAGAAGGGGTGGGATGCGAAATAGTTTTTAGCCCAGAACTCTTTGTTTGACAAAACAAAATAAAAATGCTTTAATACAAGGAGCATTATTGATCATTGTTATCAATTTTTCGAAGGAGGATTACCGTGAGTGAACATATGGGCATAGCCGAGCAACTCGGGGTGTTTTTCCCAAAGGTCGCTTCGGCGGCAAGGGCTAAAAAGACCAACGACGTAAAGGCGAGGAAAGAAAAAGAGGCGGAGGCGAAAAAAGCCAGCCAGGCCAAATTGGCTACGGAAGAGGCGGCTATCATCAAGAAGGAAGCTCTTTCCTCCGACGGTGTTACTCGCCGTGAAATGTTGTGGGCCGGTGGTGGAAACGCACTGTTTTCGGTGAAGATTCCGGAAACTGCGGAATACAAGGTCGGTGTAAATGGAGGAAATGATTACCTTCACTTTTTCCGGCCGGTGAAGGGCGGAGTGGTCAATATCCATGTTTACCACCCCAATAACCCCCGCCAATTCCTGGGGGAAAAAGTAATTTGCACTATGCGGATCTGGATAAAGCACTACGAAGACGGCAGGGAATACATTTACCTTGACCTATTCATCCTCCCGCGCGAGACCGAGGCCGGAAGTTTCCCGTCGCATGAATGGCGTGTCGTTCAAGGGCGTGATCCAATCGCGCCGAAGGGGATGATGAACGTTTACCATTTTCCGACACCGGAACCACTCGATGGCGCAATCGTCGTCGGGGAAATACCGCCGAAGTTCAAATAGTCGAGCACCAAACTGAAAGAGCCCCGCATAATGCGGGGCTCATTTTTTTTAAGTTTAAATTAAGTTATAATCTTTATTAAATATAATGTTAAAAAGCCTTGAACTCTCCGGTTTTAAGTCGTTCGCTAAAAAAAGCGAGCTTGAATTTTCTGCCCCAATTACCTCGATTGTTGGGCCTAATGGTTCTGGTAAATCAAACGTGGCGGAATCAATCCGCTTTGTTTTGGGTGAGCAGTCACTGAAATCGCTTCGTGGAAAGAAAGGCGAGGACATGATTTTTAATGGCTCTAAGGCGATTCCCGCAATGAACCGCGCCCACGTTTCTATTACTTTCGACAATACAAAAAGAGTTTTTTCTCTTGAAGGAGAGTTGTCCGGTGACATAAATTTAAATTTTGATGAGATTACAATCACCAGAGAAGTGTATCGCGATGGAACGAATAAATATTTGATAAACGGTTCACAAGTTCGCTTGCGCGATATCGTTGAGCTTTTGGCGTCGGTTAATATTGGAGCATCGGGACATCACATTATTTCTCAGGGCGAGGCGGATAGGATTCTAAATGCCAATATTATTGAAAGGCGAACAATGATTGAAGAATCTCTTGGATTAAAAATATATCAGTGGAAAATAAGTGACGGGGAGAAAAAATTAGAGCGTACCCGCGAAAACACAGAAAAGGCAGAATCACTTCGTCGGGAAATTGCTCCGCATATAAAATTTCTAAAAAAGCAGGTTGAGAAGGTTGAGAAAGCTGAACAGTTGCGAGTTGAGCTTTCAGATCTCTACGCTGAATATTTAAAGCGTGAAGAGTTTTACATAGTACGAGAAAAAGAGAAAATTGGAAGAGAGAAGGGGATTTTGGTTAATACGCTTCGAGATGTTGAAAAGATGATTGGAAGCATTAAAGACTCCCTTGCTTCAAGAGAAAAAAACCTAGACACGCTTTCTGGTTTGCGACGTTTTGAGGAGGGGCTCCGTACTATACGTGCCGATAAAGATGAGCTTTCAAGAAAACTTGGGCGTCTTGAGGGGCGAATAGAAATTGAGCAAGAACGAAAAAAGGAGATGGAGGAGATGTCCAAAGAAGAGGAAGTTGCTCAAATCTCAGCTTCTAAGGCACGCCTTTTTGCGGAAAAAATTAGTGAATTGTCTGCAAAAGGAGAAATAGCGAATGATGTTTTTACACTAAAGCCTATTCTTGCGGCGCTCAAACAACTGGCAAATGAGTTTCTTGAGACACTCCGAGAAAGCACCCCTCAGAGAGTGGTATTTTCTGAAGAAGATTTTGAGAGGCTAAAAGGAGAGTGTGAAGTAATTGAAAGAGATATTGAAAGAAAGGAAGGTGAAGAGAATTCACTCAATCTTGAATATATGAAAGCAAAGGCTGAGCTTGAGAAAGACAAAGATTTGTCACATGATCGCGAGCGCAAACTATATGAACTTTCTGCTCACAGAAGTGAGTGCGTTTCTAAATTGGATATCCTTTCCTCAAAGGAACACTCTGTTTTGCGCGATGAAGAGATGATGAGAACCGAGCAACAAGAAGCACTAGTCTTGATTGGGGCTGATTCTTTGCGCTATAAAGATTTTGAGTTAGACGAAGTATCAGCGGCAACTGAACCTCGTGAAATTCAAGAAGATCGTCGAAAGAAAATGGAGAGAATAAAAATTCGCCTTGAGGATATGGGTGGTGCCGGTGGGGCAGAGCTAATGCGTGAATACCAAGAAGTATCTGAGAGAGACACATTTCTTGAGAGAGAAATTTCTGATTTGAAAAAGAGCGCGGAAGACATCGAGTCTCTTATCTCTAGTCTTCGAGAAAAATTAAATAAGCAGTTTTCCGAGGGTATAGAAAAAATAAATAAACAGTTTGATGAATTCTTTAAATTAATGTTTGATGGGGGAAACGCCTCACTTTTGATTATTGAAGAAAAGAGAAAACCAAAAAGCATCGGGTTTGACCCAGACACAGGAGAAGAACTTTACGAAGAACTTTCTGATGATGAGGAAGTTAAGTACGGTATCGATATCAAAGTAAGCCTTCCTCAAAAGAAAATTCGTGACTTACAGATGCTTTCAGGTGGTGAGCGTGCCCTTACTTCAATCGCTCTTATTTTTGCCGTATCACAGGTTAACCCACCTCCTTTCCTTGTTCTCGATGAGACGGACGCCGCCTTGGATGAAGCTAATTCGCGTAAATATGCTGATATGCTGACGAACCTCGCGAGACACTCACAGCTTGTCGTTATTACTCACAACCGCGAAACAATGTCGCGTGCGGGAGTGCTTTATGGCATTACAACAGCCGGCGACGCAGCTTCCCGTCTTCTTTCTGTTAAGTTTGAAGAAGCTGTAGCGGTGGCTAAATAATTTGTTTATTGACTTGTTGCGAGACATCTATATTCTTGAGATAGTTTTGAATTGAATAACCAGGGAGACGAATCATGGGGAATAATAGAAGGGTTCCTGAGTTGAACGACGAAAACGTAGCCAGGTTTTTCCGATCAATGAACAAGATTCGGGAAGAAGGGACGCCGTCGCCTAACCATAAGTGCAAGGCGGAAGGTTGTGGCGGGGACGTCGCCAAAGAAGTTCTTGGTTGTTCCGGCGGGATGTTCTTGTATCGCACTGCTGTTTGTCGTAAGTGTGGCAGGCAATATCCCTACGCTGGTGAAGGCGTTCCGACCTTCGGGGAAAAAGAATTTGTGGAAATGATGAACACTCCGTTTACTATTTAGTTTCGGAGGAATAGGCCGCGCAATGCGCGGCCATTTTTTTGATGAGATGACAACATAAAACCCGCCGGTTGGCGGGTTTTTATTAGTTGGATTCTGATTATGCGCAAAGAATGAGAACCTCGCTCTTTGACGGCTCTGTGCAGGAAATTATTTCTCTGCCGTCTGTGGTTACTTTTGCTTTGTATCCACAATTACAGTAGTACAGCCGAACAACAATATGGGCGGGTGGAAGCTCGTTGTCCAACTGCCTGAAATAAAGAGATCCTCCCTGGCATGATGGGCAGAACCCATTAATTGGTGGGTTGGGGCCTTTCACTTTCTTTCTCCAAAAAAACGACAGACTTCAATATATCCCTACTTAATGAGTTTAGGCAAGTTCTATTAAAAGACTCTTTCAAAACGCGTATAATTTTCTGTTGAGTCGCGCGTCAACGGACGGTCGCACGATATGATTTCGTCTAAATCATATGCTCGCGTCGTCACGCTGCGCCCGCCTGCGCGTACACGCGGGCAGGCAATGTTTTTCAAGAGTCTTTTGGGTAATTAAAATACGTAATTTAAATACAAAGGGGCGTTTTTATACCAATGCGTAATCTATAGTCTTTCTCCCTAGGTCAGTTTTCATAACCTTAATTTTAACTTTGTCGCCAAGAGAAAATATTTTTTTAGTTTTTTCTCCAACTAAGCGATAGCGTTTTTCCTCGAAGTTATAAAAATCATCATTTAGTGTTCGTAGCGGGACCATTCCTTCACACTTTGTTTCTTTTTCCTCCACATAGAAACCCCACTCCGTAACCCCGGAAATAACACCGTCAAATGTTTGCCCAATACGTTCGGACATATATTCAACTTGTTTGTATTTGATTGAACCACGCTCCGCATCTGATGCCTCCTTCTCCCTTTGTGAAGAAAGAGTAGACATTCGTTCGTAGAACTTCCATTCTTTAGGATCTATTTTTTCGTTATTTAAATAGTGAGCCAAGAGGCGATGCACCATGGTGTCCGGATAACGACGAATAGGGGAAGTGAAGTGTGTATAAAACTCAAACCCGAGACCAAAGTGCCCAATATTTTGGGTCGTGTAAATTGCTTTTGCCATTGAACGGACAACAGCTGTTTGAATCATATCCTTTACACTAGTACCTTCGAGTTTTTCAAGAAGATTATTTATATCTTTTGGTGTTGTTTTCCCGTCATGAAGTTTTAGGTCATACCCCAAGCTTTTGACGAAAATCGCAAGGTTCGCGATTCGGTCTGTGTCTGGCTCGTCGTGAATGCGATAAACAAAAACACCTTCTTCTTTTTCGTGTTTTTTTGCAACGAAAGCTGCGACTTCACGGTTGGCGAGAAGCATGAACTCCTCAACGAGTTTATGAGTATCGCCTCTAACTTTTTTGTAGACGGCGATTGGGCGTCCTGTCTCATCTAATTTAAAGCGAACTTCCTCTTGTTCTAGCGAAATAGCGCCCTCCTCAAAACGTTTCTGCTTTAGTTTTTTTGCAATCTTATTTAAGACGATAAGGTCTTCGAAATGTTCACCGGAGCCACGGTCGATAGTTTCCTGAGCATTTTCGTATGTAAATCTTTTGTTGGAATTGATAACAGTGCGACCAAACCAGTGGTCAGATATTTTGCCGTTCATATCAATTTTAAATACAGCACTGAATGTGAGCTTGTCCTCATTTGGGTTTAAACTGCAGAGTCCGTTGGAGAGTCCTTCTGGGAGCATTGGAATCGTGCGGTCTACTAAATAGATTGAAGTCGTACGTTTCATTGCTTCTTTATCAATCTCAGTTCCTGGGCGGACATAATGAGATACGTCGGCAATGTGTACGCCGATTTCGTAATGCTCTTCGTCTTTTTTCTCAATTGAAATCGCGTCGTCAAAATCTTTTGCATCTTCTGGGTCGATAGTAAATGTCGTAACATCCCTGAAATCACGACGATCTTTTAAGTCCTCGGGAGTAATTCCTTTTTTTTCAAGATTTTCAGATTCGCGTTCAACGTCTTTTGGAAAACCAATATCAAAACCAGATTCCAAAACGATAGCCACCATTTCTGCGTCGTGGTCTCCAGGTTTTCCTAGAACACGAAGAACTTTTCCAATTGGGTTTTTCTTTGGATCAGTCCATTCTCCTAAAGCAACAAAAACTTTGTCTCCTTCTTTGCTCCCGTTTAAATCGTCCTCCGGAATTATTAGGTCAACATAAACACGCTGGTCTTGGGGGATGAGGTAATAGATGTCATTTGATTTTTCAATAGTTCCTGCAAATCCAGACTTAGCACGAAGAAGAATCTCAATAACTTCTCCTTGTGGTTGTCCGCTACGCCCTTTTCCGTGAACGGCGACTGTCACCCGGTCACCATGAAGCGCAGTATTAAGCGAGCTTGCATCGATTTCAATAGAGTCTTCTTGTCCCTCTACCCGAACAAACCCAACGCCCTTAAAACTGACAGTAATAGTGCCTTCAACTATGTGTTCTCTATGTTTTTGGGTGTGTTCTTTGGTTGGCACGTGTTTATTGGTGTCTACTTTAGAATGTTTTGACTCATGCTTTTTCATGGTTTTAAATCATAGCATAGAAGGGGAAAAAATTGACCAAACCGCCCATGATTGTATTAAGGGTGTTTTTTCTTCTTAGTCACAGCCCTTATTTTCAAAAACATTGCGCAGTGCGACGGCACGAGCATAGCAAAAACTTAGCAAAGTTTTATGCGTGTTTTTGAAAATAAGGGTAAAAAATAAACTTGACCTATTTGGTCATTTCTATTAGTATTGCCTGCATGTTAAAAATTAGGTTACAGAGAATAGGACGAAAGAACAGCCCACATTTCCGCGTGGTTGTTGTTGATCATAGAGAGGGCCCAAAGACGGGTAACTTTGT
>ORJL011739912.1_pt1 | contig 17178 bp, 15 predicted proteins | sample 1779941 | NCBI WGS metagenome assembly ORJL01 (sample SAMEA104232317, study PRJEB22302) | groundwater metagenome | biome: forest; feature: aquifer; material: groundwater | place: USA | collected 2011-08-07 | depth 5.8 m | reverse complement strand
GCCGGTTACATTTCCGCCATCCTGGGAAATCAACTGCCCGGTCCGGGAACGATTTACCTCGGACAGGAACTCAAATTCCTGGCGCCCGTATTTATCGGAGACACCGTTACGGTCAGGGTGGAAGTGGCCGAGCTGATGCCGGAGAAGAACCGGGTGCGGTTGAAAACCACATGCACGAATCAGGACGGAAAGCTGGTCTTGACGGGTGAGGCGCTGGTCATGGCCCCCAAACAACCCGTAAACGTCGTCACCCCGATGAAAGTGGCCGGCAATTATGAGGCAAGCCTTCCCGCGCAGCGGGAAGTCGGCGCGCAGTCGTGACGTTCATTGCCTCGATGAACGGGATAAGCGCGTTAACGAAACCATCTTCTGCAATAATAGGCAAAATATGATTTCTAACTTACTTACAGGCAACGGGACAAAGCTGTAAGGGTATGGGAGGGAAAGCAAGATGCAGGAATTTTTCAAACAGCAAGCCGATTTGATGAAGATGTGGCAGGGGAATCAGGAGGAGCTGACCAGGCAGTATGCCGGCTGGACCGAAAAATGGACGGCCGAGGCCTTCGGCAATAAGCAAACGGCCCCCGATTTTTCCGCCGGCTGGATGAAGACCCAGCAAGACATCATGGAGCACTTCCAGGAGTTGGGCGACCGCATGAACGGATTGGTTCACAACGGCGGCAATTTCCCCAATGAGTATTTGAAGTTCATGAACTTACGGCTTTTTGAGGAAAACTATAAGAACTTTCTCGCCAATATGAAAACGGCTTTGGGGGGAGGGCTTAATATCGGCGATGCCGGTGCCTGGCAAGAGGCCAATAACTTGTATGAGTCGTTTCTGGGGCAGGGCAATCACCTGTTGTCGGCTTTTAGCTTTCCCAAAGTGACCGACGTAATAAGCCAGACGCTGGGAATGCTGCAAGGGGGCAGGGGGCAAGGGGGAGAGGCTTTCTTTGCCATCATGAAGGAATATCAGGACCTAATGGGCAGCTTGTCCGAGAAGACCACATCGCAGTTAATAGGCGGATTGGTAGAAAACCTGGGCGCCTGCAAACAGCAAATTGAGAAGTACCTTTCGGCCCCGCCTTTGGGACTGAACCGGGAGATGATCCAGGATATCGCCAAGGGACTGGAACTGTCTCTGGATTACGTCCTCGCTTACGGCAAGCTGGCCAAAGTGTCTGATGCCGCATCGCGTAAGGCGAGTTCTATCTTTCAAAAAAGATTAAGCGAAATGGCGGCCAATAAGGAGCCGGTGGCCAAGTTCACGGAACTTTTTTCCCTCTGGACGAAGGAAAGCGAGCCGGTGATTATAGAATTCATGCGGAGTGAGGAGTTTGCCAAGTCCCAGGGCGGCTTTATCGACGCCGGCCACCGCTTGAATATCCAGTGGACCAGATTGGCGGAAAAGATACTGGAACCAACGCCCATCGCGCTTAAGCGGGACCTTGATCTGGCCATTGCCGAGATCCATCGCCTGAAGCGGGATATGAGGAGCTTGCGGGAGGAGGTTAAGGAAAAGCGCCAAAAAGTGCCGGCGGTAATGGGATTGCAGGTCTTTAACGCAGACGGGGACAATAAGGCGCCGGCCGCCCTGAAGACCGCAGCCGCTGCTAAGAAAAGCATGAAAAAGGTTGGGCCGAAGCTCCGCCCCAAAACTTTAACAAGCTAAACCGGAAGAAAAATTCCTAAATTGTGTCCATCCGGAAACTCCGGATGAGACACTATTGGTTTTCAATTCGGAAAGGAGGAATTTTTCGTCCTGGCAAGGAAAACGAGGTGTTGCGTGGAGGCGTACTGCCGGTACGCCGCACAAGCAAGACCGAAGTTTGACACAGCCCGGGCGGAAAAGAACCGTTTCCGGATGAAAACTAAATTGTTAATTGGTGTATCGGTAAAGTAACACGAAAATCCCAACCCCCGATAAACGGGATAAGCAAGTTTACAAAATTATTTTTTGCGGAAAAAAACACAGAAAATAATTTCTTACTTACTAATAATAGAGAATGAGGTTACAATGAATACTTGTACAGACTATTTCCTCGAAGCGATGGAAGACGCCAACCAATTTGCCGCCAAGCTACAAAAAGGTATTGATAACATTTGCAATATCGAAGACATAAAGATCGGTCAGACAGAAAAAGAACTGGTGTTTCAGGATGGCAAACGTAAATTATACCATTATCGGCCGCGGGCGGAAGAGGTATGCCCCGTCCCGGTACTGATCGTTTATGCCCTCGTCAACCGCTATACCATGCTCGACCTGCAGCCGGACCGCTCCATCGTCCGGAACCTGCTCGATCGGGGAATGGATTTGTATGTGATAGACTGGGGCTATGCGGATCGCATGGACCGGTTCATGACCATGGAAGACTATATTGATGGGTTCCTCAATGACAGTGTGGATTGCATCCGCGAACGGCAGGGGCTGGACGCGATCAACCTCCTGGGAGTCTGCCAGGGCGGGACTTTTTCGTCAATTTACTCCGCCCTCTATCCCGAGAAAGTCAAGAACCTGGTCGCGATTGTAACGCCGATCGATTTTGCGACCAAAGAGGGCCTGCTCAATGTCTGGGCCACCCAATTTGACGTCGACTTGATGGTGGATGCCTACGGCAACGTTCCCGGCGACGTCATGAACTGTGCCTACCAGATGATCCAGCCCATCACTCTCAGCCTGCAAAAATATATCAATATGGTTGAGATCATGGACGACAGTAACAAAATGGCCGAATTTATGCGCATGGAAACCTGGATTTTTGACAGCCCGGCCCAGCCCGGCGAGACGGTACGCAAGTTCCTCAAAGACCTCTATCAGGATAATAAACTGGTCAAAGGGGAGTTTGAATTAGGTGGGAGAAGGGTCGATCTGAAAAATGTCACCATGCCGGTGCTCAATATTTACGCCGAATTCGACACGCTGGTTCCCCCGCCTTCCTGCAAGTCGCTCTTGTGTCACGTGGGCGCCGCTGATGTGGAAGAAGTTACGTACCCGGTCGGGCATATCGGCATGTTCGTTTCGGGTAAAACACAGAAAACCCTGGCCCCCAAAATAGCCGCCTGGCTCGAGGACCGGGTGTAACGCCTTCCGGGACCGCTTGCAAAAACCATCGCTCTTCCTATCGGTAGCATCTTTCAGCTTCGATATAAGCCAGAACTGCATCCGGGACCAGATAGCGGACCGATCTTCCCGTTTTGATCCGGCGGCGCAGGTCCGAAGAGGATACATCGAGAAAAGAGACCCTCCGAAAAAAGACGGTTTGCCCCGTGGGCCCCTGGAAACCGTCAGCAGCCGGGTCATAGCGGAACTGTCCGGCAAAGGCGGGAGGCAGGAGCGCGGCGAGGTCCGCATTTTGGTAGCCGGGCCTCGTTATCACGACCGTATGGCACGAGAGCAGCAGTTTTTCCCAATTTTTCCAGCTTTGGATGGTCTGGAAGGCGTCCTGCCCCATGATGAAATAGAGTGACAATTCCCCGGGATGCCGGCTGGAGAGCTCGGCCACCGTTTCCACGGAGTAGGACATCCCTTGCCGTTTATATTCCAGATCGGAAAAGAAGAAAGCCGGCTGGCCGGCGATGGCCAGCTGCACCATGCGGGCGCGCTCGGCAAAGGAGGAAACCGCCGGAGAATCTTTGTGGGGCGGCCGGGAGGTGGGGATGAACAAGATCCGGTCCAGGGCGAATTCTTCCCGGATTTCCTCCGCGCACCGCAGATGGCCGATATGGATGGGATCAAAGGTGCCGCCCAGGATCCCCCATTTCATGTCCGGACCTGTCCTTCGCCGTAAACGATGAATTTGGTGGTCGTCAGTTCTTCCAACCCCATGGGACCGAAAGCATGCAGTTTCGTCGTACTGATACCGACTTCCGCCCCCAGTCCCAGTTCAAAGCCGTCGCTGAAACGGGTCGAGGCATTGACGAGCACCGTGGAAGAATTAACTTCCGTAAGGAACCGCTGGGCATTGTGATAATCCCTGGTGACGATGGCCTCCGTATGGAGAGAACCGTATTTTTCGATGTGGGCGATGGCCTCGTCCATATCCCGCACCAGGCGCACAGCCAGGATCAAATCCAGATATTCGCTGTACCAGTCCTCCTCCCCGGCCGCTTCCATGTCCGGTACAATGGCCCTGGATTTTTCACAGCCCTTGAGGGTGACGCCCGCCCGCCGAAATTTGTCGGCCATGCCCGGCAGGAATTTCGGAGCAATTTCCTCATGGATGAGTAGTGTTTCCATGGCGTTGCAGACCCCGGGCCGCTGGGTCTTGGCGTTCAGACAAATTTTTTCGGCCATCCCGCAATCGGCGGCGGCATCGACGTAAACATGGCAAACGCCTTTATAATGCTTGATAACCGGGATTTTCGACTGGTTAACTACAGCCCTGATCAATTCCTCACCACCGCGGGGGATGATAACGTCGATGTATTCCTCCAGCTTCAGCATCTCCGTCACGGCCTTCCGGTCAGTCGTGGGGATGAGCTGAATGGCTTCCTCGGGCAGGGACATTCCTTTCAGTACGCCCTGTAAAAGGCGGGCGATTGCCCGGTTGGAATGGATGGCTTCGGAACCGCCCCTCAGGATTACGGCATTGCCCGATTTAAGGCAGAGAGCGGCGGCATCGGCCGTCACGTTGGGGCGGGATTCATAAATAATGCCGATCACGCCCAGGGGTATCCGCATCCGGCCCACGAGTATGCCGTTCGGCCGCCGCCGCATGGAGGTCACCGTACCCACCGGATCAGGTAGGGCCGCCACTTCGTCGAGGCCTACCGCCATGGCATTGATGGTGCTCTCCTTCAAAGTGAGCCGGTCGATCATGGCGGGTGTCAGGCCTGCCTGGCAGGGCCCCGCCAGGTCTTTGGCATTCTCCGCGATCAGGCTGTCCCTTTGCCGGAGCAGCTCCCGGGCCATTTCCGCCAACGCTCCATTCTTCTGATCCGTGGAGCAACGCGCCAGGGTGGCGGCGGCCCGGCGGGCGTTCCTGGCTATTTCTCCGACCTCCTGCTTGATATTCATAAGGGCATCCTTTCTTTCAACTTGTCCGAGTATTCAATAGATAGACTGTACAAAAGGGGGCGGATTGTGTCAAGGTCATTTCGGAAATTTATCCGGAATGTTATTAGTGAGATAAAAATCATTCTCTGCGCTTTTCTGACTGAGGATGATTTTCTTAACTCGTGTCCATCCGGAAACTCCGGATGAGACACTATTGGTTTTCAATTCGGAAAGGAGGAATTTTTCGTCCTGGCAAGGAAATCGAGGTGTTGCGCGGAGGCGTACTACCCGCGGTACGCCGCACAAGCAAGACCGAAGATTGACACAGCCAGGGCGGAAAAGAACCGTTTCCGGATGAAAACTAACTCACTTATCCCGTTTAGCGGGGTCAGGTAAAAATGGAGATCAAACACGACGAAGCCATCGCCAAACTGAAAAGAATATTAAGGTGCTGTGAACTATGTCCCCGTCACTGTCGGGCGGACAGAACCAGAGGTGAAAAGGGCTTCTGTCGTCTCGATACCGGGGTGGTTCTGGACTGTGCCATTATCCATCACGGGGAGGAGCCGCCTATTTCCGGCCACTTAGGCGCCGGGACCATTTTCTTTTCCTCCTGCAATCTGCGCTGCCGCTACTGCCAGAACTACCAGATCAGCCACCAGGCAAAAGGGGAAAGAATGGATAGCCAGGCCCTGGCTGAACTCATGCTGTCCCTCGCGGGGCAGGGCTGCCATAATATCGAACCGGTTACTCCCACTCCTCAAACGCCCCAGATCATGGAAGCGCTCATGCTGGCCAGGGAGCGGGGCCTCCGGCTGCCCTTCGTCTATAACTGCGGAGGATACGAAGCGCCGGAAGTAATCAAAATGCTTGAGGGGATGGTGGACATTTACCTGCCCGATTTTAAATATGGCCTGACCGGGGAAGGGCGGCTTTTATCCGGGGTGGAGGACTACCCGGCCGCTGCCGTGGCCGCCATCCGGGAAATGGTCCGCCAGGTGGGGGATGATCTGGAAACGGAAGGAGATATCGCCCAAAGAGGGATGTTGATCCGCCATCTCGTGCTGCCCGGTAAGGTGGAAAACAGCCGTGCGGTGTTGCGGCTGATTCAAGAAAACATCTCCCTGCGGGCGCCGCTCAGCATCATGGCGCAATATACGCCGATTCCCGCCGTAGCCGGCGATCCCTGCCTGGGCAGGAGGGTCAGTCGCCGGGAATACGAGGAGGCAGTAAATTTTGCCCTCGACCTGGGTTTTGAAACCATATTTACCCAGAAAGTGGATGACCGGCACCTGTCGCCCGATTTCGAGCGGGAACTGCCGTTCGATTTTGATCGCCCCTGACGAGACCCGCCTCAAGAAATCTGGTTATCGATAGTTTTTACCTGCCATTAGACTGCCATTTAACCCTTATTGATTAGCTTTGCAGTACCAAGTAACTTAAATGCGTGAAAAAAAATTCTTTCCGTCCGGCAGAGAAGAGGAGTGATTTTCTCCCCGCCCGCCGGGCGATCAAGGGCAAGGCAAATCGGGATGGCCAAGATGGGTAACGAAGAAATGTTTGAAAATCTGCTGCGTTTGTTCGGTAATCCTTATCTCAAGAATAATTTCCTCGACTCTTTTCTGACCTTGCAGCGGATGGGCTTCGTGACGGCCCCCAATTACTGGGGCCTGATGGGCGAGAAAAATACCGGTCTTCCCAATCCCCTGGACCTCTACGCAAGAATGCTGGATTTTTATATGGCCCTCGGTTTTGTACCCCGCGACAAGTATGATCAGGCCCTGAGGGACAACGAGGGATTGAGGCAGGAAAACAGGTTTCTCAAGGAGACCATCCGGGAACTGCAGGGCAGTATTTTCCGGGAAGGTGGAGAAGGTATGCAGGAAACCTGGCGCGAAATCACCCAGCGGCAAGTCGAGCTGAATAAGGCGGTGGGGCAAAATTTCTGTGAACTCGTCAAACTGTGGCAAGTAACAGAACGTTGAACTTGCTCCCTAACCCCACTAAACGGGATAAGTCTGTTAATTCTAACCTACTAATGATCAAGCAGTGCTGACAGCGGATGCTGTAGCGACTAATTATTCTAAACTTAAGGAGGCAGCAATGGAAAAGACAGCAGAAAAAAAGAGCGCGGAATTTATTGAGACTTGGGCAAAATTACAGAAGGATTTCATGGATAATTGGACGAAAAGCCAGAAGGAATTTATGGAAAACTGGCTGGAGGCGGCCAAAAAAATGCAGGAGTCGTTTTTAAGCCTTGAGCCCAAACAGACGGGCATGCCCGGCAAGGACATGGTCAATATGTACAACACCTGGTTCAACACGATGGTCAATTCTTCCAAGACTTTTACCGATGAGGCAATGAAAGTCCAGGAAACGTGGAAGACCGCGGTTGAAAAACAGATGTCGATGGGGAAGGACTTATTTAAGGGTTTCCCCGATTTCCCCGGCCAATCGGCGGGCAAAGCCTGACCTTCCTAAAGTGTGTGGTCGGAGCTCAACGAACCCTTTCGCCTGCGGACTTCCTGCTGCTCCGGCCGGCTTCCTGGCAAGAAGGAAGGTGACGATGAATTCTTCCCCGGATTCAGAGCAGGAGAGGTTTGTGCAGGCGCTGCTTTCCCTTCAGTAAGTTAGAAATCATCTTCTGCCTGTTGTTGCAGAAGATGATTTTGTTCATGCGCCTATCCCGTTCATCGTGGCAGGTAGGAGATAACTATGGAAAAACCCACGGAATTTATTGATGCTTGGGTGCAGATGCAGGAGGAGGTTGTCGATAACTGGCTGGCGGCCATCCAGGAATTGCCTCGGGCGTTGCCGGGGATGGAAGTGTTCAAGGGCAGTCTCGCCGGTTTACCCGCCGGGGAGTTGTTGAATGTCTCGCTGTCCTGTCTGCAGGATTTGAGCGGTGACTTCCTGCACATGCAGCAAAGGGGAACAGAGGTGATGAAGGATACCCTGGCCAAGGCATCGGGCACTTCCAATGTGTTCATGAAGGCATACGAGTTATGGCACCCTCTTTTCCAGGCGGTGCAGGATCGCGCCCTGGATGTGGATACCTACAGCGAACTTCTCGAACCCTCGGAGTATGGCGAGATTATGGACCAGGTCTTCGGTTGGGGACCCGCAACGGCGACGGAAGCGATCAACCAGACAACCAGGATCACCGGGGTCTTCTGCGGCGCTGTTCAGGAATACAGGCGCCCGTGGACGGAGGCGGCGGAGAAAAACGGCATTTATTTGCCGGAGTTGGCCGAAGGGCGACCGGATACTTTCCTGCATATTTTCCATAATCTTTTCAGTGCCTTCGACAATACTGTCGGCAAGGTATTCCACGTACCGGCCGTGGGAAAAGACCGGGAGAAGATCGGTCTGGTCCTGCGGGGGCTTGACGACCTGGCGGTTTTCAACGCCAAATACACTGAATTTCAGCAGCGGATCTATGTGACGGGGATCAAGGCCCTGGAGAAGGTGTTGCGCGCCGTCGCCCAGCGGATCAGGAGCGGACACGAGATCAGGACCTTTAACGAGTTATTTGAACTGTGGCTCGATATCAATGAGCAGGAATACTCCCATGCCTTCCGTACGAAGGAGTTCTCGCTGCTCCAGGGCGAACTGCTTGATTTTGCCCTGAAGGTGCGGCGGCAATTTCACAAATTGATGGAATTGAATTTATACGAATATCCCGTCGCCCTCCGTTCGGAGATGGACGATGCCTACAAGACGATTTACGAACTCAAGCGAAAAGTGCGGAATCTGGAAAGGAAAATCAGCGACCGGGACGTCGAGGAGGCTGCGGCATGAAAAAAACGCTGGCTGCTGGTGGTGCAAGAAAATTGGTGCGTGATATCGGCGAATTGCAGCGAAAAGCCATCTCCGGTATGAAAACTTTCACGGAGATCGAGGAAGTGGATGTGGGCACTGCGCCGAAGGACCTGGTCTACAGTGAGGACAAGGTCAAACTCTATCATTACCGGCAAGAGAGGGAGATTACGTGCCGGGTACCGGTACTGATGGTTTACGCACTGGTCAACAGGCAGTATATGCTTGATCTTCAGCCCGACAGGAGCATCGTGAGGAACCTCCTCCAGCGCGGCATGGATCTCTACATCATCGACTGGGGTTATCCCACCAAAGCGGACATGTATCTGGCGCTGGATGATTACCTGAATGGCTATCTATATAACTGTCTGGAATATATTCGAAAAAGTACGGGGAAAGATAAGAGCAGCCTGATGGGCATTTGCCAGGGCGGAACTTTCTGCGCCATGTATGCCGCGATGTACCCCGAGCAGGTGCAGAACCTCATCACTATTGTTGCCCCCTTTGATTTTTCCCCCAATGACGGACTGCTTTTTGCCTGGTCCAAGTATATGAACGCGGACGACCTGGTGGATGTCTACCGCGTGGTGCCCGGCGATCTGCTGAATGTTGCCTATTCGATGTTGATGCCCTTTGCCCTGAACATCAAAAAATACGGGCATATGCTGAGTATCGTCGATGACCGGGAAAAACTGTTGAATTTTCTCCGGATGGAAAAATGGATCTTCGACAGTCCGGGACAAGCCGGGGAATGCCTGCGGGAATTCATCAGGGACTTCTTTCAGGGAAACAAACTTGTAAAAGGGGAAGTCAAAATCGGTGACCGGGTGGTGGACCTGAAAAAAATCACCATGCCTTTGCTCAATATTTACGCCAGTGCCGATCACATTGTCCCGCCGAGCACGACGAAACCGCTGAATGACCTGGTCGGCAGCGCCGATAAGTCCCTGTTTGAATTTCCCGGCGGGCACGTGGGCATCTTCGTCAGTTCCAAGTCCCAGAAAGTGCTGGCCCCGTTCATTGCCCAGTGGCTCCATGCCAGACAGGACGGCAGGTCCGGACTGAAAGGCGGGGTGGTTCCACAGCTATCCGCCGGCCAGCCGGACGTACACGTTCAGGTGGTACCAAAACCGCGGCCGGCCCGGCGGGCGGTGAAGGCAAAACTGCCAGGCAACAAAAAGATTCACTAGGTTTTTTCCTCCTGATGCTATCGGGAAGGGGTTACGGGCTCCCCTTCCCGATAATTGTCAAATTTTCCGTTTCCGTCCAATTTCTTCTTATGACAAAATCGTCTGTCCCTTCGAGAACTTGACTTAATCGTTGGTCTGGGATAAACAAGCAGTTACACACAATGCCGACATTTTCCGTCATCAACAGCGGCCAGGGGAGTCCGGTTAAGATAACAGTGCATAACAACGGAGGGATGAAAATGGCAAAAGTCAAAGACAAGGGCAAAAAAAAGGAAGCTCAATTCGGTTCGGATGTTATCGTCGATCTGATGAAAGCCCTGGACATCGAATATGCGGCCTTTAATCCCGGATCGACCTTTCGCGGAATTCACGATTCCATTCTTAATTACGGAGGCAACCGAAAGCCCGAAGTCATCTTTTGCTTTCATGAGGAATATTCTGTGGCCATTGCCCACGGCTATGCGAAGGCGGCGGGGAAACCCATGGCGGCCATTACGCATAACGTCGTTGGCTTGCAGCACGCCAGCATGGCCATTTACAACGCCTGGTGCGACCGGGTGCCGGTGATCGTCATGGGCGGCACCGGGCCGATGGACACAACGCGGCGGCGCCCGGGAATCGACTGGGTCCACACGGCGCTGGTCCAGGGCAACCAGGTGCGGGACTATGTGAAGTGGGATGACCAGCCGCATAACCTGCAGAGCATCCCCTCCTCCTTCATCCGCGCTCATCGGCTGGCCGTCACCGACCCCACGGCCCCGGTTTACCTCTGCTTTGACGCCGCCATCCAGGAGGACCCGGTGCCCGCGCGGATTGAATTGCCCGATCTGGGCCGTTTTTCTCCGCCGGCGCCTCTGCCGGCCAATCCGGAGGCCTTGCGCCTGGCCGCTCAACTCCTGGTCAAGGCTAAGTCGCCCCTGATCATTGCCGATTACATGGGACGTCACCCTACGGCCGTTTGTTCACTGGTAGAGTTGGCGGAGCTCTTGGCGATACCCGTCATCGACAAGGGAAACCGCTTCAATTTTCCCAATACCCATCCCCTGGACGTCACGGGGGGTGCAATAGGGCTGCTCGAGAAGGCGGACGTTATCCTGGCCCTGGACGTCAACGATCTTTACGGTTCGCTCACGACACTGAATAGAACCACGCGCGTTTCTGAATATGTCACGTTGCCGGCGGCCAAGATTATCTCCATTTCGCTGAAAGACCTGCTGGTCCACAGTTGGGGGGCGGATTATCAGCCGCTGCAGGCGGTGGACGTAGCCATCAGCGCCGATACCTCACTGGCCTTGCCGGAATTGACCAGGCTCTGCCGGCAACTGATGGGCGGCAAGGAAAATGCCGAGTTGCGAATTGAGAAGCGCCGTCAGGCCGTCAAGGCCAAGCACGACGTCCAGCGGGCCAGGTGGGCGGAAGAAGCGCGGACGAAAGCGGGGCAGAAGGAAATATCCCTGGCCTTCCTGGCTCAGGAAATATGGGAGGTCATCAGGAAGGAAGACTGGGTTTTGGTCAACGGCACGGCCCGGGACTGGGCGCGCCGGCTTTGGGATTGGACCATGCCGCATCAGTACCTGGGCGGCAGCGGCGGGCATGGGCTCGGTTACGGACTGAGCGCCTCCATCGGGGCGGCCTTGGCCCACCGGGGAACGGGCAAGCTCTGCGTGGATATCCAGGCGGACGGCGATTTCCTGATGACGGCCAGCGCCTTGTGGACGGCGGCGCATCATAAGATCCCCCTGCTGATCGTCATGCATAACAACCAATCGTTTTATAACTCGGAAGAGCACGGCATCCAGACGGCCCGTGCCCGCAACCGGCCGGTAGCGATGGCCGGGATCGGCACGCACGTGGATAACCCGCCCGTGGATTATGTCGCCCTGGCGAAGGGTTTCGGCGTCGCGGCCGAAGGTCCGGTGCGGCGGACCGGGGACCTGCGCCCGGCCCTGCAAAGAGCCCTGGAGGCGGTGAAGAAGAAAAAGATGCCCTTCCTGGTGGATGTCATCAGCGAACCGCGGTGAGGGGGGGGAGTTTTTCCCGGCGAATCACGTGCACGGCGGTCGCCTTGAAAGAAACGGTAACAGCTTTACCTTCCCGGAGGGAAAGGTTTTCCAGTGATTGCGGCGTTACATAACTGGCGAGAAAAAATCCGCAATCAAGATGGACCTTAAAAAACGGACCCTGGGGGGTGATCTTAACAATGCGAGCCGGTAAGTTATTCCTGACGCTTGTCCCCTCCATGGCACGGGGATGGGAAATGATGATATTTTCCGGTCTGATGCAACAAAGGACCGTTTCACCTTTTTCTACGTTGCCCATTGCTTCAACGGCATGACCGGCTGTCTCAACCACGAACGAACCATCAGAGACAGTCAGCACCAGGCCGGAAAAGACCGTTTCCATCCCGACGAAGGACGCCACCACCTCATTTGCCGGGTGGTTCATAACTTCCTTGCAGGCGCCGATCTGGACAATTTTGCCGCCGTCCATGACGGCCAACCGGTCCGCCAGCCGCAGGGCCTCCAGGCGGTCATGGGTAGCCAGAATGGCTGTTGTCTCAGTCTGCTGCAAGATACCATGCACATCATTGATCAGGGAATCGCGGCTCGGGGCGTCGAGATTGGCAAAGGGCTCATCGAGCAGAATCATTTCCGGCTCCGTGGCGAAGGCCCGGGCCAGGTTGGCGCGCTGCGCCTCGCCCCCCGACAGCTTGCGGGCATCGCGGCTGAGCAGATGGGTGATCTTGACCAGTGCTGCATATTGGGCCACCCTTTTTTCGATTTCCGCCTTGCCCATCCGGCGGATTTTGAGACCGGCCGCCACATTGTGGAAAACTGTCGTATTGAGCAAGAGCGGCTCCTGGAAGACCGTTGCCAGCCGGCGGCGGTAAGGCACCGTCAACTCGGAACGAGAAATGTCCTGCCCCTTAAAGAGCAATTCGCCCTGGGAATAATTCAGCAGACGGGCCAGTGTGAGCAGAAAGGTAGTTTTGCCGGCGCCGTTTGGTCCCAAAATGGCGAGATTTTCCCCCTCCCCGAGGTCGAAATGGGGGATATCCAGAACGGTAATGCCGCCCCGTTCCACCCGTAGATTGTTTACAGTCAGTATGGGCATGATTGTCAACGCGGCCTTTCCCGCTGCTGGATCAGCGTGAGTACCAGATTAATGAGAAAAACGAATAACAGCAGGATGATGCTGAGGGCAATCGCCACGTCGAAATTTCCCCGGCTTGTTTCCATGACCGTTGCCGTGGTCAGCACCCGCGAATAGCCCATGATGTTGCCGCCCACCATGATGGAGGCCCCGACCTCGGAAATGACGCCCCCAAAGCCGGCCATCACGGCGGCCAGCAGAGGGAGCCGGGCCTCGCGCATGAGAATCCAGAGCATCTGAAGGCGCGTCGCTCCCAGGGCCAGAATCTGGAGGCGGAGCTTTTTGGGCAGGCTCTGCATGGCGGCCAGGGTGATGCCCATGACGATAGGCGTGGCAATGATCGCCTGGGCGATCACCATGGCCGTGGGCGTATAGAGGAGCTCCAGAAACCCGAGGGGACCGTTGCGCCAGAGGAAAACGGTGACAAAAAGCCCCACCACCACGGGCGGCAGGGCCATGCCCGCATTGATAATGCTTACCACCAGGTTGCGGCCCGGGAATTCCGTCAAGGCCACCGCCGTGCCGCAGGAAATGCCCAAAAACAGGCTGATCATCGTGGCCAGGCCCGACACCTGGAGCGAAAGCAGGGTGATGCCCAGGACTTCCCGATCCAGGGAAAAGAGAAGGTGAAAGGCCTTCAGCAGTCCATCAATAATCAGGTCCATTACTTGCCCAGATCCTCAACCTTCTTGCCCGCATCGGGGAAAAAGAGCGCTCCGCCGAATTTGTCCACCCCGAACGTCCTGATCACGTCCTGGGTCTCCCGGGAGACGATGAAATCGGCAAAGGCCTTGCCGCCGGCGACATTCACTTTAGGCCATTGGGCCGGATTAATCTCGATCACATGGTAGATGTTCAGCAGGATGGCGTCTCCTTCATTAAGAATGTCCAGCCCCAGGTTTTTCTTCATGGCCAGGTAGGTGCCCCGGTCGGCCAGGGTATAGCCCTTCTTTTCGGCCGCCACATTCAAGGTCTGGCCCATTCCTAAGCCCGTCTGCTGATACCATTTTTCCTTTTCCGGGTTGATGCCGGCCGCCTTCCAGACCTCTTTCTCCTTGGCGTTCGTGCCGGAATTATCACCCCGGGAGAGGAACAGTCTATTGGCCGAGGCAATCTTCTTAAAAGCTTCCGTGGTGGACTTTATCCCTTTGATTTTTGCGGGATCATCGGGCGGCCCGACAATGATAAAGTCGTTGTGCATGACGAGGCGCCGATTGATCCCCACGCCGCTGGCAACGAGTTTCTGTTCCGCTGCCGGAGAATGGACCAGCAGGACGTCGGCTTCTCCTTTCTGGCCCATGGCCATGGCCTGACCGGAACCCACGGAGATGGTCTTCACAAAATAGCCCGTCTTTTTTTCAAAGACGGGGATCAGGACATCGAGCAGCCCGGAATCCTGGGTGCTGGTGGTGGTCGCCAGGATGATGGTCTTCTGCTCCGCCGCCCCTGCCTGGCCCCGGATACTACAAATGAGCGCCACTAAGAACAATGTTAATATGATCTTGCTTGTCGAGACTCTATTCATCACTTCCTCCTTAATCCGCCATAGTAGATCTTTTTCATCTCCACCTCATTTATCAGTTAATGTTGTAAAGGATTCTTCCGGATTTATTAAAGTCATAACTGCCGATGCCGGTCACCCTGGTTTTGAAGGTATTGGAATTAAGGATCTCCAGCATTGCCTGAACGCCCTTTTCAAAAAAGACGGATTTGTCCATAATCATATCGAAACTTTCACTGGTAATCGGGACAAAGCCGAGCCCCAGGAGTTTGGAGATGGCACTGGTAGCGATGCCCACGTCGGCTTCCTTAGTCAGGACGGAAAGCCCCACTTCGAAATGGGTGAAGACTTCCTGTTCATAGCCAGCTATTGCGGCACCGGGAATGCCAAGTTGCTGAAGGTGATAATCGAGCAGTACCCTCGTTCCGGCGCCTGGCTGCCGGTTGATGAACCTTATCCCCTCCTCGGCCAGATCGGCAAACGTCCTGATACCGCGAGGATTATGCGGCGCCACGACAAACCCCAACTCCCGGGAAAAAAGATTTACCACCACCGGATTGATGTTGGGAAGATAGGAAGGCAGGAAAGGCAGGTTATAGGTGCCAGTTTCCGGATCAAAGAGGTGCGACCAGGCGATGTCGGTATATCCCTTGTTGAGGGCCTTTAATCCCTCGGTGCTTCCCGTATTGGCGGCAAAGATATAGAATTCCGGATGTCTTTTTCTCAGGTGCGTCTGAAGGATGTCCAGAATGGGATCATTGCTGCCCGCCGCCAGCATCGCGCCTTCAATCCTCTTCCCTTTGGTCCTGGCTTCCTCTAGCCCTTTCTGGGCGCTGGCGGTAATCCATTCATCAATCAACTTTTTGGGGAATACCCATTTCCCGGTAATCCGTGTCGCCGGCACCTTCCTTTCCCTGATCAACAGATAAACCTGCTTTTCATGAATCCCCAGGTACTGTGCTACTTCTTTCGTATTCATCAGCTCTTCACTCATGTGCGCCTCCCCAATTTGCCGGGCATCATATCCCTGATCTCAGGAAAATGTCAAGGATCTATTACTACAAAACATAACAAAATGTTACTTATTATTACCATTATCATCTTGAATGCCTAGACCGGTCCCACCCAACAATCATCCAAGAAATTTTCTTTACATTCGCAAAATGGCTTGCCAGCGGTTTTTCAAATCCCCGGCCCGGCACTCCCATTTTATATTAAAATATTACAATATTATTTATTTATAATAATAAGTTATTGACAAATGAAATTATAAAATTCTATAGGAAAAAGCGCTTCTTAATGAAAAGAGTATTTCCCCCAATAAATTATCGTGCACACAAAAAAGGTATCTCGACATGCTTAAATCGGTTAAGAAAAGCAGCGCTCCCCAGCAAATCATTCAGCAAATCAGAAATGCCATCTTGGAAGGCAAATTAAAGCCAGGAGCTCGGCTTGCCTCAGAGACCGAGCTTATGGAAACGTTCGCCGTCAGCAAGGCAACTCTCCGGGAGGCATTAAGGGCCTTAGAGTACCTGGGGTTGATCGAGATCAGGAAGGGTGCCAGCGGGGGGGTTTTCCTCGTTGAAGTCGACATGGAAATTACTAAAGAAAGCTTAATGAATTTTCTACATTTTAAGAATATTTCCATTCACCATATCTCGGACATCAGAAGAAGTCTTGAATCTTATGCCGTACGTGTCGCCGCGGAAAAAATTTCCGACGAAGATTTGACGGAGCTTCGTAATATCGTGAGCATTTGCAGAGATGCGTTGCAAGATTCCAATATGGCGCTGCTCACGGAAAACGAAGTCAAATTTCATCGTATTATTGCCAATGCTACCCGCAATCCACTTTTAATTTTAATCCTGGATTTTGTGGAAAACTTATTGGAAGATCTCAAAAAGATCTTAAAGCCGAACATCCTGTTCTCTCAGCAAGTTACAGAATCTCACGAACGTATTTACAAAGCTCTGCTGAGCAGAGATCCTGAAAAAGCCGCTGAAGAAATGATTAAGGATATTACACAAGTGGAAAAAGGATTGGCGAAGCTATCAAAGTGAAAAACTCTGGGGCATCATCCAGCACTTTTTGCAGTGGGCGGCCAGCAATTTCCTGAGTGGTTAGTACCTAATCCCAACTGAGATAAACCGCTGCCCGAAACCACACCTTTGCTATCCCCGGTATTTGCCTTTTTCCCGCCGCTGGTTTGGCTTATTATTATAAAATATTATAATATTTATTTATTAAAATGTTACTTGACAGATGAAAAAAAAATTTATAGTTACACACTAAAGAAGCGCTGATTTTGTGGAGGAAACTGAGTTTTATAGTGATAATTAACGGCATCCAGGCTTGCGGTTATTTGGAATAATTAAACATTAAAATCAAAGCTTATGCAGGTGAAAGATAGAAAAGGAATATACGATGGGTCGACGGCTGAAATATTGTGTAAATAACGAGTGGCATGAATCCCAGACAGCCAAGTTTATGCCGGTAACGAATTCCAGTACCGGGGAGGT
>ORJL010881097.1_pt1 | contig 17184 bp, 9 predicted proteins | sample 1779941 | NCBI WGS metagenome assembly ORJL01 (sample SAMEA104232317, study PRJEB22302) | groundwater metagenome | biome: forest; feature: aquifer; material: groundwater | place: USA | collected 2011-08-07 | depth 5.8 m | reverse complement strand
TCTTGTATCGAATGTAAACCGTCCCATCCACAGCTTATATAATCTTCTGATTTCTTCAAGTGGGGCTGTATTATCATCAACACGTAAATCGATATACCTGTCATTATATCCAAGATATCCGGCATGTTCACGAACGACTAATAATGAGGCGGAACGATATCCTGCATCTCCGCTTGCTCGTTCTCCCGCTTCAATGGCTTCCAATAATCTATCGCTTAAGGCGCCTTTGGAAAGTTCAAACGTGCGTGCTATAACGGTAATGATGCTCTGAGATGAAAGGATGTTTCCCTGTACGGTATAACCGGGACCAAACATGTGTGCGGCTTTTTGCACGCATCCTGAACCTGTAAACGCAAAGGAATTGCCATGCATATCAACTATGCCTACCTGTCGTTGACTTGTATCACCGTCATTCGATAACATCGCGGGAATAATATCCCAAGGGGTAAGATTTCTGCTTAACATTTCCAAGCCTACCGGACCGTATGTTGTATTTGCCATTGCCTGAGTAACGACCGCACCAACACCGGCTTTGGCGTACGGAGCGATGCCGCCGACAGCAAGAACTCTCGAAACTATCGCGATACCGATATCTCCTGACACGGTATCAACTGCCGCGATGGAAATAGTAGCAACCGGTTCAACAGTTGAAACAGTATGTTGGCTAAATGTTACTTGAAATAAAAAGCATGTCAAGAAAACAACAAGAAACGTTCTCATAACAATCCCTTAAAAAAATATTAGAAGCAATTGGTTTGGATTGAAAGCTTGAAACGACGAATGATATGATTGCCCGTATCTGCGATGTATATGGTGCAATCATTTGAATATGCAATTCCTTGAGGATGGTTTAATCCGGGTAAGACATCAGACTTGGTACGATGCCTGCCGAATGACTCGGTTTTGAAACGACCATTTCTGTCATATTTATAGACGCTATCTTGCAACGGATCAATAATAAAAACATCTCTTCGGCGACGATCAACAGTAGCCGCCGTAGGTGCGCTGTACCGGTATGGCTGGATAAAATCAATAGTGCGCTGTCCCGGATCAGCCGGATCAAACTTTGGTAACCATCCTGTAAAGGATGAGTTATTGACGTACATCATCCAGATAACACCGTAGGCAGTCCCTTCATTGCTTTGTAAAGCAATGAAATCATAACTGGCAGGGAAAACTGCAAGTCCTGTTAATTTATTAATATCTGTTATTGCTGTTCCGCCGGTTGCTCGTGTTACTAAATCGCCCATTGGTGTATATCTGTCATTATTATCACAGAGAAGAATACGGTTATCGGGGTCAACGAAACTTGTGTTATCGGGTCCGGTTCTTGCCAGTACATAACTATTCCCGCCAAAAAATCCAATGCCTACGTAACGACGTTTTGGTCGTTCCGGTTCTTTATGGACAACATGCATTGGTGCGTTCACCATGTCATTATTGTAAAATATCGATGTATCCTGACCGGCAATAGTTGTATCAAATCGAGCAAGGAAAATCCGATATAAAGCACCAATGGTATCACGTCCGTTCGGAGCAATTGTTTCACCGCAAACATATAAATCTAATTTGAAATTTTGAGCAATTGCAGTGGGGTGAGGAATAAAACGGCGTTGTAAAATCGTTCCTGCCGCATCCATCATCACAACTTCATTGCGGTCATAATCGGATACGTAAATAAGTTGGTCGTTCCCCACGATGACAGATACGGGTGTTTCAAACCCACCATACGGAGGCGTAATTTCTACATACGATGTTTCAGTTACAGAACCCTTCGTGTTCGGGTTCGGTAATACCTGCGTTTCAAAACGCTGGTCACATCCTATGATGACTAACGTAAGAACAACAAAAAAGGCTGAAAGTATACGAATCATAATCAGAACCCTGCCCTTAACGTAATTCTGTGTGCGCTACCAAGCGCATTAAAGTTTGCATACGCATAATCAAACGTGATTTGAGCAAATGGCGTTGGAGCCGTTACGCCTAAACCAAGTGTCACATCGCTGGCGCTTGTGTTATCTTTACCGAACAACTGTTGACCGATTGTACGTTTTGTTCCGGCGCGTAAGGCTAACCAATCATTCCAAATATATTCAACACCCAGATGAATGTTCTCCGAGTTATCGTTCGGATGATTGAGTTCAATTGTTGTTGTTAATTTTTGAATCTCTTCATCAATCGGATCCCATGCAATGCCGAACTTAAACACTGTCGGAGGAGAGAACGATTGGAATTTATCAACAACAGTACCATCATACTTTGTTACTTCACCGCTCGGAGCAAAATTTGCACCGAAATTTGTTACTACGACTGCAAAACGTGTTGAACTGATACCTGTCCAATAATATGTACCGATATCAACCAATACACCGCGCATTTTTAATGCCGCATCGGTTTCTTCGATATACTTTACCGTTAATCCGAAACTAAATTGATCTGTCATTGAACGTGCGTACGATAATCCAAGAGCAACATCACCAAATGTAAAATACTCACCTGTACCGAATGGCTGAGTCTCTGTCGTCACCTTCATTGCATCCATGTGCAAACTCGTCACCGAGAAACCGACAATATCACTTGGCGTAAGATGATACGCGGCGCCTACAAATTCATGTTTTACATCTAACACATATTCGGTATGAGCAAACATTGTTTGATTATCGGTAAACTGCGTTAACCCTGCGGGGTTCCAATATAGCGCTGAGACATCATTTGCAACTGCAATAAATGTTTCTCCCATACCAACTGCACGGGCTCCCGCTCCAATCTTTAAGAACGATAATGTTGAAATACCGACACGCTGTTCACCGAGATTCGGCACCAACTGACTTTTGGCTGTTCCGGCAAACAAGACAAGAGCTATAACAAAAAGCGATATGTTACGTACTATGTTTTTCATACTTAAAATTTAAAGGAAACTCCAAGTAATACAGTACGTGGATTAAGATATCGCGCCGGGTTATACGGATACGGTGAAACGGGGTATGTTAAATCCGGGTACATAGGATCATTGACGCTGTTTTGAGTGTTATCTCCGTATTCATACGCTCTCCCTGTTACAGGATTAATGATCTGGGAATTTTGATTGTCAAATAAATTCTTGACTTCGAGACTCACCGATAATGTCCCGAAATTCAGATCAAAATACTTTTCAAAATTTAAATCTACATAGAACCATGAATCAGCAATTTCACCGTTCGGATTCAGATAATCAGGTACGAATTGAGGTCTTCCGTCTAAACCCGTAAATAATTGTCTGATTTGATACGTATAGCGTTTTCCTGACTGGTAGAATAGTCGAACAAACATATTGTAGTTTTCAAGAATGCCCGGTGCAAATCCAAAGAGGGGATCTCCTTTTTTTGTAGAAAGATTAATATTCGCACTTAACTGTAACGGACGATCAAATATCATCGGGACTTCTTTAATGTTTTCTTCTAAACCAAGTGTTAAGTTGTAAACCGCTTCACTTGCCGATGAACTCTTGCCTGTTGCAATTGAATAAGAACCGGAAACCGAGCCGCGCAAATTTTTGGAGAATCGTGTCTTGTATTCAACTTCTAAACCGCGAACACGACTATAATCTTGATTGATATATGTGGTATATGATCCACTGCGAGAGCCGGAGGCTTTCACACTGCGTGCAGTAATATAGTCGAAAATATCTTTGTAGTACGCAGTTACGGTAAGAACATCACTCTCCCCTAACTGACTTCGTAAACCCAATTCATACGAGACTGTTGTTTCAGGATTGAGATTCGGGTTACCCACAGTTTGGAAGGAAGATTTTGCTGAGGTACTTCCAATCTTTGAATAAATAAATTGCGGTCTCGGCAATTTTGAAAAATGTCCGTATGAGAAGAATAACGTCTGATTATCGGAAACAGGGTGAGAAATGCCTAAACGCGGGCTGATTCTTGCTTTGAATCTATTTCCGAAGAAATCCATTGTCTCATCAAAAAACGCTTTCTGAATTTGAGGAGAAACATTAATTGAATCAGAAGGTTTGCTGAGAATATCGGTAACATATTTTCCGGGGAACCAGTAATCCATGCGCAACCCGAAATTCAAGATCATACCCTTAATTGTGATATTATCTTGAGCGTAGAACGCGCCTTGCGAAGGATTTACACGATAAATATCATTATTTAAACCGAGCGGTTTATACCACGGTGAAATGATATCAACCATTTGCATATCCTGATAACGATGTTCAAATCCTGCTTTGAATTTATGCTTTTCGGTAAATAAATTTGTGAAATCACCTTTCAATGTCCATTCCGTCAAGAAGTGATCGCGCCATACAGTGGGGTTGCCGATATCATAAAAACCATCACCGGGAATAACGCCGATAGTATCGCGTTCTTCATTGTAATACTGAATTGGTAACGTAACTACATCACGGGGTTCGGTATACGTATCGTAATACTTACCATTTGCATCGCCGCGTACATGTGCAGAATATGCGCTCATTCTTATTTCATAGAATGCACTTGAGCTTAATGTATGAGTCAACGATAACGAATGTTGAAAATTCTTCTGGATAAATGTATTTGCGCTATCAGGAATATATAAGAAATCGTATTGGAAGCCCGGATTTGGTTCAACATAATCTAATGTTGAAGCAACAGTCTGTGAATTCTGGTCAATGTTTAATGAATGAGTAAATGCATACGATACTTTAATCATTGAAGTTGGATGCCATGTTACTTTTGATAAAAACGACCAAACATTCGCTCTGCGGGGCGCCCAGAATGCATCATTATCTATAATCTGTGAGTTTAACTGGTTGGGAGCAAATACCAGCTTCTCGCCTGTCGGTCTGCCGCCGACAATCTCTTCTACCCAACGTGTATAGCCATCAGTAAAATTGCCTGAAAATGTTGTAAAGAATGACAATTTTGTCGGTCCTGTAAGTAACGGTCCGCTTAAACTTGCTTCAACCAAATCACTATTAAATTTCGTAAACGCCGGGAAATGATCTTGTTTATATCCGAATGCGCCGCTAAATTTTACATCTCCCTCTTTCGTCGTGATGTTCACAATACCCGACGTTGCTTGTCCATATTCGGCGTTGTAACCGCCGGTAATAACCTCAGCTTCTTGAATTGCGCCCGGAGGTAATTGTAACCCAAACCCCATGCCTGCTAATGGATCTTGAACTGAAACACCATCAACGAGATAAGCATTTTCGTATGATCTGCCGCCACGGATATGAATTTCATTATCTTCCTGAACAACACCCGATTGCATAGATACAACATCCTGAACATTCTTCACGCCGGATGCACGAATATCTTCACTATTTACAGAATGGGTGCTTTGTACTTCTTCAAGATTGAATAACGGTTTCTCTCCGATAATCTCAACTACGTTCTGGCTTAACACGGTTTGTTCAAGTTTTACATCTAATACTGTTGCCTCTCCTGCCTTCACTTTTACTGCTGTGTAAAGAACAGGCTTGAACCCAATCAAAGAAAATTCAACATTATACGTACCGGGATTCATCCCGCTGACAGTAAATTTACCATCAAAGGAACTGACACCACCGTAGTATGTACCTTTTACTGTAACGTTCACACTTGGCAACGTTTCTTTGGAATCCTTATCAACAACAGTACCGGTAATAGAACCTTTGCCGGATGATTGAGCTAACAATACTTCTACCGAGAGTACACTAAACATAATAGTTAGTGCAAGGAGCAATGTAGTAAATCGCAGGAATGTCATTTTATATCTCATGGCAATCCAAATTCTTGAAAGAAAACATGTTCAATGAAATTCTTCACATTGGCATTGCCATTCAATAAGTGTAAAGGCAAGCCTAAGAATACAAATGATTTTTGTCCGTCAATAACACCAACATTGATAACTCCGGGAGGTTGTGTATCCCATGTTGAGCCTGCGTTATTCGTATGTAAAATAACTCCTGAAGTTCCAACGCTCCAACCTTGATTTGCATCCGAAAACGCTATTGAACCTAAGTTTTGAGTAACTTTAGTTGCATTTGAAGCGAACACACTCCAAATAATACCGCCATTTGTCGTTTTAAAGATTGATCCGCCGTTGCATGATATCCACCCATTCAATGAATCAGTGAACATGATTGAACGAACATCACTGTTTGTACCGAGCGTGGGAGAGAGTAAGGATGATGTCCATGTTGCGCCATTGTCGGTTGTGACTAATTTTAATGCGGTACCGCGTGCACCCACTGCATACGCTGTGGATGAATTACTAAAAGCAATTGAATAATATCGTCGTGTTCCAAATCCTGCAATTGATTGCCAGGTTTGTCCGCCATCTGAAGTTGATAAACCTATGCTATCACCCACGACAATGCCAACATCAGGCGTTAAAAATTTCACGCTGTTAAGATGGTGTTGAGTGGATGTATTCAATGTTGTCCACCCTGTTCCGCCATTCGTTGTTTTAATAACCGTACCGAAGGTTCCTACTATATAACCATTAGAGGCATTTACAAAATGTCCGGTATTGAAATTGGCAACAGTAACCATCGAACGATCATTCCATGATGCACCAGCATTTGTTGTTTGTAACACTGTACCGACATTTCCGACAATCCAACCGTTATTTGCATCTAAGAACTGTACCGAATTTAATGTGTAACCGACGTTACTTGTTTGTGTCTCCCAATCCACTCCGTCATTTGCAGAATGGAATACCGAACCGCTTGCTCCGCAAGCCCATACATTCGATCCGACTGAGCTGACAGAACGGAATTCGCTTAAAGTTAATCCCGATGCATAGCGTTTGGGATTACGAATATCATTTTGCATGTGATAAATATATCTGCTATCCGATCGTTTATAGACCTGACGAACATAAATAAGATGAGTTGCACGATCTGAATTGAATTTCAAATCGGGGTAATATTCTGTTGTGGAACTATCGGAATACACTGAATATGCGTTCGCTCCACCTATCACCTGATTTGTACCGGGCAACGGATATAGCAGACCCGGAGATATCAAATCAACGCGACTTACACTGTCTATCGGAGCAAAATCTTCTAATGCACGACTTGCATCTGCAGTCGTATCGAAAGGCATTGAGTAAGAATAAATTACTTTTCCCGGATTTGTCGTATTGTGAATATACTCGAATAAGGGAATTTGCACTACATACAGACTTGGATAGAAATCTGTATAACAGTAAACAACATCAAATAAATGCAATGTAAAAATTAAAGCAGGATCAAAAAACGGAGGAACATTTCGTCCTACTTTATGATTTTTCTTGTCATCAAGAGTCATGCCTTTAGATAGATTGAGCACTTCAAAATTGGCATACTGACCGCTTCCGACCTGAGGGAATAAATTTTTATAAAATGTAATAACGGTGTTACTATCCGAACTGGCATAATCACTAATGATAAGCAGTTTGCCTGACGGTTTTTTCACATACCATTTCTTTGTCCCTGAAGGCATACCGATATAATGACTTGAATCAGCGGCAACGTCAACAGCCTGAACATAAAATTTGTTCAACGAATTGAGTTTTAAACCGCCTATTGTGCCGATTTTTGTCGGTGGCGATGAATACGTTCCTTTGTACACATCAGCTGTCACTGTTCCGGTAGCAGTATCACTTATCGATCGGGGCACAACCAATGTGATAAGCTTTATCTTACTATCAAGCGTTATCTTATTTGCAGAAATGGTTGTGTCGTTGAGAGCGACGATATACTTAGCAATCGTCTGATCGCCATCGGGATCCTCCCCATACCACGAGAAGGTAATTGCTGTTAATGTAGTATCGGGTTGTTGGAAAACATCGGTTTGTGTATTTGGGTCTAATGCAAAGTAAATATTCGGCGGCTGATTCCTGAGCGGCATTGCTTGTGTAGCTCCGATAGGATCCATTGCGCCACTCAACTCCGGTAATTGTACATCACCTGAATTAAATATCTTATCGCCATTCTTATCCCAGAATGGTGTTGATGCTAAAATAATTTGAGCATCTTCAAATGTGCTGTCGGTAGAACTTAGTGCGGGAATACTAAAGGTATTATCAATGGAGCGAATTACAACATCAAACGTATCACGTTTTGTTACCAACGGGAAGGCAATAATTGAATCGGTTTTTGTTGTAAAATGCCAGCTGATTGTATCGGGTGCACCAATTGTTCTTGTCGAATCTAAAAATTTCCCGATTGCAAAAAGATACCCTTTGACAATTCCATCGGGGTCTTCACCCCACCAATGTAATCGCTGGCGGCTATTGCCTTCAAGAATTGTCGAATCGGGTGTTATCCAGAAAAATGTTTTAGGTGTCTTGTTCGGTAAACGTTTGCCTTCTTCGTTTGTACAACCGATGAGCAACAGAAATGCTGTAAAAGTAAGTAGTAAAAAGGTTCTCATTTTACAACCAAGAACTTTCCACGCTTAATATTACCGTTACTCTTATCTTCAACCGTAAAGAGATAAAGCCCTGTGGCAATTGCCTGATCGTGACGCGTTATCAGATCCCAGGCATGTTCACCGCCGGCAAATTGTGCCTTTGTCGATCTATCGCCGAATTGACTAAACCAATCGATTTCAGACCCATCGTAGCTTGTACCATCATGGTCAAGCTGAGTTACAACATCACCTGATAGCGTATATATAGTAATGGTGCAACGGTTGGGTAGATTATAGAAATATATCTTTCGTAATCGTTCCCGTGATCCATCCCAATAGGCATTTGTATAGTACGGATTGGGATAGACGCCAATTTCTTCAGAACTTGCCGAAGTAGCCGGAGTTCCGGGGACTAATCTCAGAAGTTGTTTGGAACTTTCAAGACTTGTTACATTAGAATCGCCCTGATCGTAGGCAGTCACAGAATAGACATATTGCCAGCCATTAAGTAACTTAACTTCTGTTCCTACCGGAGGGAATCTGTACCAATAGTCAACACTATCACCATCAAATGTTTTGGGAGTTGACAATAAAATTCTTCCGAAACCGGTATTATGGCCAATACTATCATCCGAACGGTCATACTCGCCAACTAATTGAAGATTAGAGACAAACTGATCGGGAGTCAAGAAATCTGAACCCGTTTTAGAGCAATATACTCGGTATCCTTCAAAATCTTTTATACCACTAATAGGATCAACAGATTGTTCTGCTATTGATTTATCCCAATACACAGCAATCGATTGATTTTCAACCACAGCCCTAACCTTAGGATTACGTGGCGGCGTGGGTAATAAATATCGTGTAATTTTACCATCCGGTTCGTAACGGAGACCTAATTCATCACGGCGTGCTAAATCTTCACCTATGTCCAAGCTATCATTTCCATTAACGTCTTCACCGTTGTAGGCTTGTTGCGCCCAGCCTGCATTCGTATATAAAGTTTTACGCTGTTCAGGTAAATCAAGATTGGGGGGAAGATTTCCGGCTTTAGGTGCACAAACAATTGAATAAACGACTTCAAGAGAATCACCCGGGTTTAATCTTCGAAATGGTCCCGTTGCAACTAAATACGTTACATTTCTCGGATTTGTACGTAACTGAGGGAAATCAGAAGTGGGTTGCGCCCCTGTCATTCTGCTGTAACGACTGAGTGGCCATTGAGAATTCCAATCATCAGTCGGCGAATAGAAATTATTATCGCCGCTCGATAAACGGAATTGCCAAACACTATAACGAGTGTTCTTATATAAATCACCTAATGAATCTACACCATTGGGAAAAGGTGTCGTCCCTAACAATCGTAATCCGACATAACTATTGGCAGGTCTACTACCGGGTTGCCCATCAAAATCAAATGAATAAGCCATTCGCTGGAGTGAATCATACCCATGACCTGTTCTATCAAAGAAGCCGGGTGTACCTGGTACGACACCGCCTGAGCGACTTGTATATCGTACTGTGGCATTATTCCAATAACCGACATAGACTGAATCAAGCGTATCGGGGCTTGCATTATAGATTACATACCGAAGAATGACAAAAAAGTCTGCAAAGGGGAAGTTCCAAGCATAGCTTTCTTGATGAACTTTTACTTTTAGGGGGGTATGGTAAAGAATAGAATCGCCGGTTGCGGGAACACGAGTATTGGTATCGGAATAATCGGAGATAAAATCTTGATGGCTTACTGCGCTAAGACTATATTGGGATGTTGCAGGACGAGAATCAGAAAGTGTAGAGAGTTCGGTTATTGTATCACCGGGTTGGGTTGTAAATTCATATCCCTGACTGCCACGACGTGAAGCTCCTGCCTGGTCATTTGCTGCCGTTGTAACAAGAATTTGATTGTTTCGAGGATCATTGGGATCCTGCGTTTTTACAAGTCCCCCTATCCAAAGCCCACCTTGATAGATATGTTCCTTAAAACTACCCCTTGGGTACTCACACGATGGTTGTGTCGGCCAATAAATATTTCTCGTGCCGATTGTTCCATAGTTTGTAATCGTCAGACCAATATTTCCAACCGTTGTGTACTTTTTATCAAGATCATCCGTGACTTTGTAAAATGTACTCTGTGAATAACTTTGCATTGTTGCTAACAATACAAAAGCCACTCCAACAAAACATCGGGTAACTACATTTACATTCATCAACAAGGGATTATTAAATGGTATTAATTGGTTTGCTTTTTCAAATATAGATTAAATTTGTAGAATCTCCAAAAAAAACTCCATCAAAATTATTTTTTTACTATTCCCCGCCGCGATCTGTTTTTATCAAAATTACATGAATATTAATTCACACTGTGCATTAAAATAAATTCCCAACTAAAGTGTTGACAGTTTTCATGCGAATATGTATTTTGTAGAAGTTTATTTCTATTCATGCTTTCTCCCTAGAGTATGGATAGACTCCACACAGACGCTCAGGTACGCCCCCGACCTGAGCGTTTTTATTTTTAAAGTATTCTTCCCATTCTATTTGCACTCTGAATTGATTTTTCCTATTTTGCTTCTATTGTTAGAAACGCTTCATCTCAAAACCATATAACAAGTTGTTGATGTAATTCACTCAATAAAAATTTTTCAATTACACCCGGATGTTTATGAAAATTTTCTACCTTTTCCTCCTTCTTCTTCCCACCTTCCTCTTTGCCGAATCGTACTGGCAACAAGATGTTCACTACACAATCAATGCTACACTGGATGCAAAAGAACATAAAATTGTAGGCAAAGAAACTTTAGTCTATACCAACAACTCTCCTGATTCTCTTCAGTATATTCTTTTTAGACTATACTGGAATTTATTCACCAAAGGTAGCAAGGGACATATACTCGATAAGCATTATAAATCGTATGATGATGCTGACGATGGTGGAATCACAGTGAATAAATTTACTATTGTTGATGGGAACAATGAACTCAGCCCAACATATACCATCGATAATACCTTAATGAGAATAAATTTGAACTCACCAATTCCGCCGGGGGCAAAGACTACATTCTCCATTGAGTGGACTGAAAATATTCCTGCCGATTACGAACGTACCGGACATGAAGGACGAGATTACAACATCGCACAATGGTATCCACAGATTGCAACGTATGATAAATACGGATGGGACCAGAGTCAATATCTCGGACCGGCAGAATTTCATAACGAATTCGGAACATACGATGTTAATATTACTCTCCCCAAAAGTTTCACTATGGGGTTCACGGGTGAATTACTTAATCCCGAAGAGGTATATCCTGAAAGTATCCGTGCAAAATTACACGATGCAGAATGGAAAAGTGAAACTCAAAACATTGCCGATTACTCCAAAGCTCAATGGACAAACGGCGAAGATTCAACTCCTGTAACATGGAAGTTTCATGCTGAAAACGTTCGCGACTTTGCGTGGAGTGCGTTTGAATATTATATATGGGATGTTTCTCACTATGCCCCGAACGATGGCGCTCAACCTGTTACTATTCATGCTCTCTATCAAGCGGATAAAGCAGAATACTGGAAAAATGCTGCCGAATATGGTCGCCACGCAATTACATTTTTCAGCGAACATTTCGGCAGATATGCCTATAAAAACTGTTTCGCAGTCGAAGGACCTGTTGGCGGCGGAATGGAATATCCGGGAATAACATTCATAGGACATTATGGCGATGCAACAACACACTCGCCATTTGGTGTTATTGTCCATGAAATAGGACACAATTGGTATCCTATGATGATCGGCTCGAACGAAACAAATTTTGCATTCATGGATGAAGGCTTTAACACATTTATTACTTGTTTAGCTACTGAAGCATACTTTGGTCGTTATAATAATAGTTATGTCTGGACTGAATGGTACCAAAAACTTCTTGCATACGAGAATGATGACGTTCGTAAGGGAGTACAACATTCTGCCATCAACCTTGCAAAATCAGGTTATGAAGAACCTGCCGCAACACACATCTACAAATTTACTCAGCTCCATTATGGAACGTCTATCTATTCCAAAACCGCTGCTATCATGTATATGCTTCAATACGTTCTTGGCGATTCGGTATTTGAAGCATCAATGAAGGAATATTATAATCGTTGGAAATTTAAACACCCATATCCCGAAGATTTTTATCAAACCATACAGGAAGCAAGCGGCAGACGCGACCTTCGCTGGTTCTTTGATCAGTGGTTTAACAGAACATATACTTGCGATTATGGTATCTGTGGCTTAAATGCTGAACCGGTTATAAAAGATGATGTAACAACCTATAAAACTTCTTTTCATATTTTCAGAAAAGGGCAAGCAATTATGCCCCTTGATGTTCAAGTAGAACTTGCAGATGGACGAAAAGAAACTGTCTGGATTCCCGTTGATAAATGGTTCAATGCAGAATTTGATCTGGATACGACAATTGAATTTTCTTCCAAACCTGTATGTGCGGAAATCAATCCCGATGGCAGAATTGTTGATATGGACAGACTTAACAATAAAACAGGGTTTCCAAGAGTAAGCATTAGCTTTGATAACACAATGATGAACATTACCCCGATCAATGCTTATCAAATCCGGTGGCGCCCGTCAGCATGGTATACAGATGAAGGCGGATTTAATTTCGGATATAAGTTGACAGGTTCATATCTTGATGATATAGATCGGTTTACATTCTATCACTTGTATAATACACGATTACAAAACTTTGATTTTGATCTGAATCTTAGTAACAATCTCTATAAAATCTCTCCACTTACAACAATGGAAGGACGTGCATACGCCCTCGAAGGTCGGAGAGGATACAGTCTTCAACTTGATAAAGGATTCAGAAAAAACTATCTTGTTCAACCATACCATAATGTAAGCCTGCTCTATTCTTATTCGCGGGTGACCAATGCCGATTATCTGCTCAACCCTCTTTCATGGGATGCAGGAAGATTAGGGCGATTAGTTGCAGGTTATACGTACACAAACCGCGGTAAACATTGGAATGTCAACGCATCAGCATACATAGAAGGATCATCTTCCCTCTTTGGCGAAAGTGATTTTCAATACTCAAAAAGAACATTTGAAGTTAAGGGAAGTTATTCATTAAACGATGGATCAACACTTCATCTCCGTTTCTTCACAGGGAATGGATACGGAAACATCCCTACTCAATCGAAATATTATCTTGGCGGCGCTTCCCCGCTCGAACAATTTAATATGCCGATGTTCCGAAGCAAAGGAATTTTCCCAAGCACAATACGTGACCACACATTTGCACCCGGCGGCGGAAATATGAGAGCCTACTACGCAGGTTTGGTCGGCGGAGAAAAACTTGATGCAATCAATTTTGAATGGAAATGGAATTCACTCCTCCCCTTCACAAGATTAAAAATACCGGTTGCCGACTATGTATTAAAATATTTCCGCGGGTCCGTTTTCATCGATGCGGGAAGAGTCTCTCGCTCGTCTGAATACATCACAAATAATAATTTTGAATTTGATTTCGGCGTTGGACTGCGTCTTGGATCACTCTATGGCTTACTTGGCCAAGTCTCCCAATCGAATATCTTCTCAGGGTTGGGCTTACGAACGCTTCGAATCGATTTCCCCTTCTATGCAAGCGCGCCTCTTCCTGATGAAAACAAATTCAAATTCCGGTGGGCTATCAGCATAAATGAGGTATTTTAGCCATTTAAATTTCCATAATGCGAAGCATTTACCGAGCGATGGGTTTTACACTCATCGCTTTTTTATGTTTGTCTTTCCCTAACTTTTTCCGTACTATCGTATCATCATTGATTACTAATCCTTTCATTTTAACATAAAATTACATGGTTCAAGTAAGAACACTTATTATTCTGTTCATATTGGTTTTTGGTTCTCTCCCCCTCCTATCACAGGTGGATGATAATCCGGGCCTTGCGCAAAAACAAGTGCAGGATTTCCTTAAAAACAAACAGTGGGATGAAGCCATTAAAAAACTTACTGAACTAATTGAATGGGAAACAGCAACGCCCGAATTCTATTATAATCGTGCGTATGCCTACCAACAAAAGGGAATGGATTCTCTTGCACAATTAGATTACAATAAAGTTATTGAGTTAAAGCCTCAATTTGTTGATGCAGTTGCAAACAGCGCCCTCCTTTCACTTATGCACGGTGAATATACTGTTGCTATTGAAGGCTATTCCAAAGCAATTTTTTTAGATTCTACCCGGGCTGATTATTATACATTCAGGGGTAACGCCTACTTTAGGAAAGGAAATTTTGACAACGCACTCTCTGATTATACCTCAGCAATCTCAAAAAATACAAAATCAGCAGAAGCATTTAATAACCGGGCATTTCTCTATCTTCAAAAAAATGACTTTGACCATGCATTGAGCGATTACGATAATGCAATAGCATACGACCCCTCCAATCCGATTTCGTATCACTACCGTGCAAGTATTCATCAACGTAAAGGGAATACTGAGCAGGCAATACAGGATTACAGCCGGAATATCACCCTCGATCCGAATGATACCGATGCGTACTATCGAAGAGGAAAATTATATTCTTCACAACGAAATTATGCCGCCACCATTGCAGATTTTACCAGTGCCTTACAGTTAAAACCGAACGTCGCTGATTGGTATAACGAACGAGCCAATGCAAACTATAATGCCGGCAACTACGATGCCGCTATTTTAGATTTTTCAAAAGCTATCGAATTACTTCCGACATTTTCAAATGCATTTATCGGGAGAGGATTAGCATACTCTAAAAAAGGGAACAATGAACTTGCCATCCCTGATTATGAAAAAGCCCTCCAATTAGATTCAACTGCTACTGTAGCAATCCTTAATCTAGGCAATGCTTATTTTCTAAAAGGTGATTACGATCAGGCTATAGGAAAACTGACAAGTTTAGTCGCAAAAGATTCAACAAATAAAAATGCTTTCTATAATCGCGGAACTGCATTCTACAGAAAAAACATTTACGATAAAGCAATCCTTGATTTTAATAAAACAATCAGTTTGGATTCTACATTTGCAGGAGCATTTTACAATCGTGGATTATGTTACATGAAGCAGAATTCGTTCGAAGATGCAATGGATAATTTTAATAAAACAATCAAAATTAATCCTATGCACGCGGCAGCATATTTGAACAAAGGAACCCTCCTTGAGAAAAAAGGATTTGGTGTCATGGCGCTCGAATGTTACAAAAACTACATTAAATACGCCACGCCTGAACAAAGTCAATACATTGAACAAGTCCAGAAAAAAATTAAAGACCTCTCCCGCTAGTGATTGATAATGCGATGGGTTTCATACCCATCGCATTTCAAAAGCTCAAAACCTTTACAGCAACAACCTATCTCCCGGTAATTCCAACGCTTCTATCTCCGGCAATGATGATCCGATAATCCCCTGCAAATCCCCATACATACCGGCAGTGCTTTGAATAACGCGATTGATTTGTGTTTCACGCTTCGCCCAAATTTTCTCCATGGCTCTTCGTTCGGCATCTAATTCTGTTTTCATTGTCGAAAATGATTCCACAATTGCCTCAATGCGCTGTTTAAATTCCGGTCCCGAAAGATAATTGTAGATCATTTCCATCTTATCGTTTTTCCCGGCAAGTGAATTTCTTGCATACGTCAACTGAATAAGATTCACACGTAACGCGGTAGCAAGCCCAATGGCAGAAGCGACATCGGTAACCCAAACACCTTGAACAAAACCAAACCGTTCAATATCCTTTGGCAATGTTGTTGTAATAATAACTGCAAGTTCAGCCTTCGATGCACGCTGATCATCTTTTAATTTTTGTATCCACCCTTCGCTCCAGGCTTTTGTCCGCTTCGATTCCCAGATAATTTTTCCGCACGATATGCCTTTTTCATCCCGCACCTCCTGTAACACATCCGCGCCTCGTACACCTTTAGCAACAGGCTCTATCGTATCGTATCGGAAAGCTCCGCCTAACATATTTTCAAGTTCAAGTTCTTGCACTTCTCCTTGCGCTTGTTGTGATGTCAATTCGATTTTTCGTTTCATCTCCTCAACCTGTCTATGCATATCGGATAACTGCTTATCCTTTTCAAGCATCTTCATGTGCTGGTCATCCGAAGCGCGCTTGGAAGCATCTTCCCAAATCTTTGCTCGTTCTGCATCTAAGGTCCGCTGTACTTCCAACTTTAGATTACGTTCTCTGTCTTCCAATTCACGTTGTCGTTTGCGTAACTCAAGTTCCTGCTTTTGTGCATCATCAAGCTGTTTGGATTTATCGGTGAGTTGAGATTTCAAATCCTTTAATTCAACCTCAAGTAATGCCTGTGCCTGTTGTTGTGCCTGCGATTTTACCTTCTCAACCTCTTTACCGAATGCTTCACGATATTCCTTCTTTGTCACCTCAATCGTTCGCTGATGCTCCTCTTCCTTTTTCTTAATATCAGCCTGAAACTTCGATTTAAGTTTATCTTCAATCTCATGCGTGAAGGCTTCTGTCATCGGTATTTTTGCCCCGCACTTGGGACAGGTTATTGTTTGTTCGGTCATATTCGTTTATCACTTACAATTGTCAAAAGATGAATAATATAAAGAAACCCCTTTCGTCGACTTTTGAAAGGGGTTTTCAAACTTATCACATTTATTATAGATTACCAAATACTCTTACATTTACTTACTCTTCAATTTACTTACTCTACCACATCTGCTTTCCACTTCCTCGCCGTCGCTATTACCCCTACGACAGCGATACCGCCAAAAGCAAGTGGAGCGAGAGGTGGTTTATCTTTTTCCTTTTGTT
>ORJL011298598.1_pt1 | contig 17186 bp, 23 predicted proteins | sample 1779941 | NCBI WGS metagenome assembly ORJL01 (sample SAMEA104232317, study PRJEB22302) | groundwater metagenome | biome: forest; feature: aquifer; material: groundwater | place: USA | collected 2011-08-07 | depth 5.8 m | reverse complement strand
CTAGCAAACCACGACTGACGGCCAATTGGAAAATGTCGAAAAAACTTTCGTGGTTTGCTATAATGCCTTGGCGCCAATAACGGAGGCGCATTTAAAAAAGGCATGCCAGAGGTGCGGGGGAAAATCGGGGCGCGAAGGGCAAGAGGTGCGGAGAAAATAGGGGCGAATGCGGCAAGAACGCCAGTCGGTTATAATAATATTCACTGCGGATTTGGCTGCGGGAGTTGAATATGCCAGAGGAACTCAGCTATCGCAAGCTTTGCGACTTGTTCCGCGACGAGAAGGCATCGAATGGCATATGCAAGCTGCCAGGCGATTTTGAAAAGGGCGCGGCGGAGTATTTGTCGCATCTTGAGGAGGGCGCGAAGGAAAGCCATGATGCGGCGCGAGAGAGGGAGAATTCTTCGCGCATGCTAAGGCAGATATTGAGGCTGCGGCGGCAGAAGGTGGTGTTCCGCGCACTGGCAGGCACGGCAGAGCACCATGCCGAAGGGATGACAGATGAGGAGCATGCGCTATACGACAGGGTGGGCGCGCTTGTAGCTGATGAGGAAACACGCGCCGAAAAGCTTGGATTGGAGAGGATTTCGCAAAAAGCCAGGAAAAAAGAGGAAGAGCAGGCAGAGCAGGCGATTGGCGATGCGTTTAAAAAGCTGAGAATCTTAAAAGAAATCCCATCTTACCACGGTGCCGACGGGAAGGAATGGGGCCCGTATAAAATAGGCGAAGAAGTGAGCCTCCCGCCCTCCGAGGCGGATTGGATGACTCGCGGAAGGCTTGCGGAATGGATGGAATAAGGCTTTAGGTGATTGGCGATGAAATATCCAAAGGAAGTGAGGACATACTGCCCGAAATGCAAGAAGCACACGGTGCACAAGGTGAAGCTCGTGGGCAGGGGCACGCGCCGCTCGATGTCAATTGGCGACCGGAAGCACAACCGCTCGCTTATGGGGCATGGCGGGAAGCGCGCCGGCGAAAAGACTGTCAAAAAGCAGGGGAAGCGGCAGGTCATAGTGATGGAATGTGGCGAGTGCAAGAAAAAGCACCAGCGCACGATTGGCGTCCGCACGAGAAAGAAGCTTGAAACTCAATGAAGGTGGAAATGATGGCAGCTACTACGAAAAGCAGGTTCCTGAGGATAAAATGCAACTGCGGCAACGAGCAGAACGTGTTCGGGCACGCCACATCGGACGTGAAATGCCTGGTGTGCGGAGAAACGCTTGCCAGGCCCACAGGCTCGCGCATCAAGATTGCGGAAGGCAAGGGCAAGGTAGTCAAGGTACTTTAGGTGAAAACGCGTGGCCGATTTGCCGGAAACAGAAGAGCTTGTCCTTGCAACAGTGAAGAAGATAATGCCGTACGGGGCGTTCTGCTCGCTTGACGAATACGGAGGGCGCGAAAGCTTTTTGCACATTTCCGAAGTGGCGCCGCGCTGGATAAAAAACATCCACGAATTCCTGCACGAAGGCCAGAGCATCGTAGCCAAGGTGCACAATGTAATTGCCGAAAAGGAGCAGGTGGACGTTTCGATTAAGCGCGTGTCTGACGCCGAGCGCAAGCTCAAAATAGAAAGCGTGAGGCAGGAGAAGCGCGCGTCGAAGATTTTCGAGGTCGCTGTCAAGCAGGCAAAAAGCACGACCGATGAGACGCAGTCCGCAAAAAAGCAGATACTGCAAAAATACGGGGACTTGATTTCCGCTTTTGATGATGTGTCAACCAAGGGGGAAGCCGCGCTTGCTGGAATGAAAATCGAGAAGGGGCTGTTGAAAGCGCTTTTGGAAGTGGGGCAGAAAAGCGCGCGCAAGGTAAAAAGCGAGGTGAGGCGGCAGCTTCTGCTCGAGTCATATTCATCTGAAGGCGTGGAAGAGGTGAAGAAGGCGCTCTGTTCGCTTGCCGCCCCGGATGGCTCCGAGCTTAAAATCCTTTATTTGGGCGCGCCGCGCTACCAGCTCACGCTAATTACGGAAAAAGACTACAAGGAAGCAAACCGCATGCTAGAAGCGCTTGCCAAGAAATTGGACGAAGAGGCGGGCAAGACGGGCATGCACGCCGAATGGGGAGAAACCGAAGAGGGCGGGGGAGATGCGGAGTGAAGTGGCTTAGGCTTTGCAAGGCAGGCGGCCACTACACGCTTTTGGAATGCTGCCACAATCATGCGGCAAGCAATCCGCATCCTGCAAAATTCGACCCAATGCAAAAGCACGCGGAGCATAGGCGCGAATTAAAAGGGTTGCAGCAGCAAAATTAAAGTGGGACAATGGAAAAAACGCTTGTCAAGGTAAAAGAGAAAATCAAAATGAAAAAGCCCGTGCTGGTAGAGGGGCTGCCAGGCATCGGGCTGGTGGGCAAAATTGCAGCGGAATACCTGATTAAGGAGAAAAAAGCAACGCATTTTGCAACCGTTTATTCGCCGCACTTCCCGCACCAGGTGGTGATGCAGAAAAACGGCGTCATCCGCATGCTGAAAATGAAATTTTACCACACGAAGCCGGGCGGCAAAGACATAGTCATCCTTGTGGGCGACGTGCAGGCGGTGTCATCCGAAGCGCAATACGAAGTAACCGGGAAAATCCTGGACTTTTTCGAATCGCTTGGGGGCAGGCAAATAATCACGCTTGGAGGGTATGGCACCGGAAAAGCGCCCGAAGCGCCGAAAGTGTTTGGCGCGGCAACGCACAAGAAAATAATACCGCGATATGAAAAATCCGGCATCGAATTCGGCAAAACGCGCGGCTCGATAATTGGCGCCGCCGGCCTGCTTTTGGGCGTGGGCAGGATACGCGGCATGCACGGCGTGTGCCTCATGGGCGAAACGCACGGGGGCTATGTGGACCCGAAATCCGCGCAAGTGCTGCTTCTTTCGCTTTCCAAGGTGCTTGGGGTGAAAATAGACGTTTCCCAGCTTGCGCAAAAAGTGGAGGCCGGGGAGAAATTCATAAAGAAAATGGAATCCGAAGCCAAAAAGCAGGGCGAGCTCCAGGGCGAAATCGCGGGAGACATGCCAAAGGACCTGAGCTACATACGGTGAATCACCCACGCCCAAAGGCGCTGGGTTCGCCCAAATCCAAGGGATTTGGCGTGCCAAATTGCTTTGCAATTTGTGCATCCCGCGCCCGTTAGAAAAACCCCCAAGGTAGCCTTAAATAGTCAAAAAGGGCAATATTCACATGGCAGAACGGCACAAGATTAGGCGAGCTTTCCAAGCGGTCGGCAGAGGATTAGCTATTCTGTCAATTTCCGTATTGCTATCGGGTCCTATGGGCGGATGCAGCTCCTGCCAGAATAGCCAAAATGGGGTGAATAAAATGAGCGACAAGGAAGGAACTGAATTCGTGAAGAAAGGCGAAGACCCTAAAAAGAAAATCGCGTCCCCGGACTCGCTAAAGCCCAAAACCGATAGTTTGGCTGTAAAGACGGATTCAACCAAAGCCGAAAAGCTTCTTGAGCAGTCGAGGGAAGAACAAAGAAAAAAGGCGAACATCCCGAGCCCCATTAGGAGATAGCTATCTGTCTTTTTTCGCCTCTTCAATGTTGGCTCTGAGACCATCGCATTTGTCAGGCATCCCATATGCCTTGCAGAATGCCTCAAATCTGGCTTCGTTTTTTTGCATGGCATTTTCGTCTTTTTTATTAATCGCATACAATGTAGCGTCATAGGCTATACTCAACTTCTGTTCGCGCATGGTGGTTTGGTGTTCGGGGAACCTTGTTTCAGCCCGAGTAGCAATATCTATGGCGTCATCAAATCTATCGACAGCAGAAGAAACTAGCGCTGCAAGATAATGTGGATTAAAGAAATTCTCCCCATATTTAAGTGCTTTCATTGCAAGTCCGTATGCATCTTCCCTATCTCCAATGTTGTAGAGCCCTGCTGCCGCGCCATAATTTGCCAGATACAACTGAGGTTGCACCTTTACAGCCTGTTTGTAGTATTTCAGGGCTTCTTTTCTGTTTCTACCAGAATAATAATCGCCAAGCTGGATATTTGCATAGAAATTATCTGGGTTGGCTTCATGTGCAGCTTTAACGTATCCGATGTATTCCTCACTATTTTTTGGCTTGATTACGCCTGTTTCAAGAAGGAAAAGTGCTTCAAGCTCCTTGTCGCTTGAATCCAGATGGAATTCAATACCTTCGGGGTTGCCAATTGAACTACCGTACAAGTTCATCATTTTGGAATTGAAATTTGCATACGTTTTGCTGCCCTTATCCATTGTCATACCCTGGATTCTCTTCGTTTCGCTCAAAATCGCAGGGTCGATAAGCCAGCCATCCGCTACAACTGCGGCTGTGGTATGGCCATCGTGCTGAAGCTCAACCCCATCCCGGTCTATCGGATGGATGTTTATTATTGCCGAATCGTAGCTCTCCATTTTCATAAGTTCATTTACAAGCAAGGAAATATCCACACATTTGGCTGTGGGCTTAACATCAGTTTTCCCTTCCCGATAATCAAGAATTTCCATGGCCAACTGCCCAGGTGTTTTGATAACAGTTACGTCTGCCCTGCCTTCAACCGCCTTGCCAAAGATGTCTATAATGGCATTGCCGATTAGCTGGGCTTTTGGCATTTTTTCGGCAGCACCGCCCATTTTGGTTATCTCGGCATTTATTAGCGATGTAAATCGTACCTGCGTTTTATCGCCAAGCCTGAGGTCGGGCGCTTTGATTTCCGCAGGCGCTTCACTTATTGCCGTAGATTCAAATAATGGTTTCAAATTCTCAAAGTGCTCCCTTGTCAGCGGCTCATATGTCCCTGCAAGGAAATTTATTCCAATATTCGTCTGCTGCACGTAAAGGAAAACCGGCACATACCTGCCGGTTCCTATATTTCGCTCGTTCTCTTTGTTCCAAAGCTCCGCTGCATCTGCATAGGTCTGGGTTATCTGCGGCAAATGCTCCTGATTGTCGGGGACTATTTTTACCATTCCAACAATGGTGTGCGGCACGGTTGTTTCGCTTATCTTGCCCTTGCAAATGCCAACTACTCGGTCAATATCGCGTTGAATTTGTTCGCCAAGGTGCTGCTCGGTGAAATCAGCCGGAAATTGCCGTGTAACCGGCTCAAGGAACATCGTTGGCATATGTTTGCTTATGAAAGGGGATATAATAATAATTTGTTAGGCTAATGCTTCTTTTTCAGGGCAAGGTATGCAATTGCCCCCGCAGCGGCTAGCATGAGCGCGAATGCGCCTCCAAGCGCGATTGCAAGCGGGAGCACGTATTTGCCAAGCCCGTCCGGAAGGGAAAGCGCATTCTGCGAAATGGGCTGCGAAGCAGTGGCGTTTGAATTCTTAGGCTGGCTTGGCAGCGCATTTGGGGCAAGGCTGATTTTTTCCCCCGCAGGGTATGCTTTTTTTGCATTTGATGCAAGCTGCGCCGCGCGCTCTTTCACCGAAGATTGCAGCTCAAATGCTTGGCGCGCTTTTGCAATGTCAAGGCGCGCATCGCGGATTTTGCCAAGGGAAAGGGGCGGAGTGCCGCAGTAGCGCTCCGTTACAAATATGGAATCTTTCACCATGCGCGTGGAAACCATGTCGAGGTTTTCAAGCGACTGCGCATATCGGATAAGATTTTCCGCTGACGGGTTTTGCCCGGCAGCTTGCGCGCTGGCGAGGGATTGGCTGTAAAGCGAATGCACGCTTTTTGTGTCGTTTTCGTACTGCCACAAATCATAGATGAAAGGCTTTCCAAACTGCGCTGCAATTTCCTGGCAAAATGAAGTGACTGCATAGCAGGCTTTTTGGCAGGAATCAAACGAGTCGCAGGTGCGGTTAGCCAAGCCCATGAGGCGGCGGCATTCCGCTTGCGATTCGTCAAAGCCGTCCGTGAAGCCTTGCATGCGTGATGTTGCGGAAGACACAAGGGCGGGAATGCCTGACGCGGGAGCTTTTGATGAATCATACTTTTGCACAAGGGCAAGGGCTTCCTTTTCATCAGACACAAGATAGCCATATGTGTCGCCGTTTTCCTTCCAGAGCTTCGCGAACGCAAGGGGAGTTCCGCCCTGCGAAATCAGGTAATGGTAATTTCCGGAATCTGAGCTTTCCCAATCGACAGCGTATGGCTTTGCGCCCACAAGCGGGGAAAGAAGCAGGGAAAGCGAGCCGCCATCAGGCGCATCCGCTGCCTCCGCATAAGGAAAAGAAGCAAGGGCAAGAAGAGCGAAGGCAATGGGCACACAGGAAGCAAACACGTTTTTCATTTCATGCAACTCCGGATGAGGCGGCTTGCTTCATTTCATGCAACTCCAAATGAGGCGGCTGGCGCAAACACTTTGATGGCCGCCCCAACGAGGTAGCCCGCCCCTGCCGCAAGCCCGCCAATCAGCGCCATTTCAAAGCCGGACTTCCACCACACGCCGGTGGTGAGCTTTGCCTTGCATGCGCCTGCGGCAAAAAGGATGAGAATGGAAAACGCGACTGATGAGATGGAAGCTTGCCCGACTGGCAGGAAAAAGAACGGGAGGAGGGGAAGGATGGAGCCTACAAATGACGCTGCGCCGACCACCAATGCCTCGCGCGCAGGCTCCACCTCCCCGCTTTCATAGAGGCCGAGCTCCTCCTTCATCATGGTGTCAAGCCATAATTTTTTGTCCGAGGTGATTTTTTTCACGATGGATGCAAGCGCTTTCCCGCGGAAGCCTTTTTTCATGTAGATTAATCCTATTTCCGTTTTCTCCACTTCCGGGATTTCGCGTATTTCGCGCTCCTCTTTTTCATATTCGCTCTTGTAATGGTCCTGCGACGCGCGGCAGGAAGTGTAGGCAACGGCTGCCATGGAAAGGGATTCGGCAAAAGTTGCGGCCAGGCCGGCAACTATTACGACATAAGCATCAGATGTGGCTGCGGCAACGCCTAGCAGTATGCCAAGCACGTTGACAAGCCCGTCCTGCCCTCCAAGCACGATTTGGCGGAGAAGCGAGCCATCGCCCGGGCTTTTTTGCTCAAGAAGCTCGTGGCGCTTCACAAGCTCGGGCGATACGCCCTTGAGATATTGTTCCATGTTTGGATGCAGCGCCATTTTTTCACCACGGTACTTTTTTGTTTTTCACCACGGCACTTTTTTTAGGCCGGCAGTGTGCGCCCACCAGTTTGCCACGCGGTGAGCGAAATAAGTGAGCACCACAAGCACGGCAATGCCTTCCAATGAAAGCATGGGCGGGGAAAGCGGAAGCACGAGCGCAAGCGCAACGATGAGAAATGTCAGCTGGTCAAGCACGAACGAGGATGAGCCTTCCTTTTGCCCGAGCCTGCGCTTCACAAACGAGCCTGCGAAATCCCCGAGCATGGCGCCAAGCGAGAGCAGGAAGCCGCCAAGCAGATAATTGCGCACGCTGCCATTCCAGATGTCAAATTGCGTGCCGGGCAGGAAGTGCGCCTCAAGCACCGCGGCAAGGCTGCCCACCGAAAGAGCGGCGAAAAACCCAAGCCAGGTTTTCCCCCTGCCGAAAATAGGGCGGCCATCGCCTGCAATCCTGCCCCTGTCAATTGGCCAAACGCCGCCAAGAAGCACGGGCGAGGAATTGGAAAGCCATGCAGGGAGGATGAAAAAAATAAGCTGCACAAGCCAGGCAAATGAAAGGTCCATGAAAAGACACCCTATCGCTTTGATGTTGCGCGCACATTTATTAAGTTTTCAAGAGAGCGCAATGCATGGCAAAAAATAATAGCGGCGCGAATGCGAATTCTGGAAACCTTATGCTTGTGGCGGCTTTCTTTGCAATAGCCATCGTGCTTGTGGGCGGAGGCCTGCTTCTTCTTGGAGGCGCGTTTTCCGGCATTGGAAATGGATGCGTGGGCCTGATTTCAATAAAGGGCGAAATCATGGTGGATGACTCGCAGGCAGGGCTTTTTGGCGGCGGGGCGCAAGGCTCGGAAACCATAGCCTCGGAAATCGAGGATGCGGGAAAGAGGCAGGACGTCAAGGCGCTTGTGATACTGATAGACTCGCCTGGGGGCTCGCCTGTGGCAAGCAGGCATATCTACGACGCGCTGCGTGCGGTGAAAAAGCCGAAAGTCGCCTACTTTAGGGAAGTGGCGGCATCGGGCGGGTACTATGTTGGCGCGGGCGCTGATTACATTGTATCAGAGCCCGATGCCATAACCGGCTCGATTGGAGTGCGCGCAACCATTACCGACCTTAGCGGGCTGTTTGGAAAAATAGGCTACAACGAAACCGTGTTCAAAAGCGGCGCAATGAAAGACATCGGAAGCTCGTCGAGGCCGATGACTGAAGAGGAGAAAACGGTGCTTCAGTCCGTCATTAGTGAGACGTTCACCGAATTCAAGAACATCGTGCTTGAAAGCAGGGGCAGCAGGCTGGACCGGGCGAAATTCGAGCAAGTGCTGGATGCGAGAATTCTTACTGGCAGGCAGGCTTTGAATGTGGGGCTTGTGGACGAGCTTGGGAACCAGAAGGATGCGGTGAGGAAGGCATCCGTTCTTGCGGGCGAGGAAAAAGAACTGCCGGTGTGCGAAATAGGGGAGAAGAAAAAAACTTTCCTGTCTTCGCTTCTTGGGGACGCGCTGCAGCTGCCCTCCCCTGTTGCGCTTCTGCCGCAGTGGAAACTTTGGTATTGAGGGAAATTTTGCGCAAGCTTTCCCTGTTTGCAATAATACTTGCCGCAAGCATAGTGGTGCTCCTCGTGCTTGCGAAAACCGTGGAGAAGAATGGGGAAGGGAGCTCGCTGGCAAACTCTTCCGATACGGCAGTAAATAAATTTTCAATTTCTGCAAGCCCGGCAAGCGTGGCGGCAGGCTCGGAAGTTTCTATTTTTGTAGTGGGGGTGTTTTCGTGCGAGGGCGAGCTTTCGATTTCACTTGACGGCAGGCCTGTGCCATATGATGCGGCAGGGGATGAAGCAAGGGCGAAAATACGCCCGGATTTTGGGGAGAGCCGGGTGGTTGCGAAAAAGGGCGCATGCAGCGATTATGCGAAAGTGGACGCATTCCTGCCGGATTGCGGCGAGGGGCAGCAGAAGGCATGCGTTGCAGCGGACGGGTGCGATGGCGCGCAAAAATGCAGGAATGGGAAATGGGCAGCGTGCTACAAAAACCCCAGAGTGTGCGTGCCGGATTCCACGGTGGCATGCTCGCTCAACTCCTGCTCGTTCGGGGCACGGCGCTGCAATGCATGCGGCACGGGCTATGGAAGCTGCATAAACCAATATTAAGCAGAAAGCGCGTGAATTGCCCATGGTCTGGCCGGAATTCAAGCTCAAGCGGGGGCCCCAGGTGGTGCTGCCAAAAGATTATGGCGCCATTATTGCGTATTCCGGGATAGGGAAGGAAAGCAAGTGCCTTGACGCTGGAGCCGGAAGCGGCTGGCTTGCAGTTGCGCTTGGCAGGGTGGCGGGAAAAGTAATAGCATACGACAACAGGGCGGAATTTGCCGTTCTTGCGCAAAAAAATGCGGAGAGGGCAGGGCTTGCAAATGTCGAAATAAGGGTGCGCGACATTATTGCAGATGGTTTTGACGAGAAAGAAGCAGACCTGGTCACGCTTGACATGGCAAATTCGGACAAAGTGGTGCCGCACGCATACGCCGTTCTGAAAGAAGGCGGGGTGCTTTCAGGATATTTGCCCCACACCGAGCAGCTTCGCGCGTTTGTGGATGCGTGCAGGAAGGCGGGATTTTCCGAGGACATTTTCTGCTGCGAGGTGATTGTGCGCGAAATGCTGGTGCGCGAAGCAGGCGTCCGGCCAGCAAATACAGGCCTTACGCACACAGGCTACCTGGCGTTTGCAAGGAAAGGGGATAAAAACCCAAAAAGAGGTTAGATTGCCATGGCTGCAACAAGACGGCTGGAAAAAAATGTGCAGGAAAGCGGGGGAGAAGGCCAGGGAGCGGCGGCCCCAATAAAGAAGCTTGACCTGAAGGCCGCGATATTGAAGCGCGATAAGGCTCTGGATAATGAGCAGTTTGTGGGAGATAAACCGCCGGCACGCTCATCGCTTTCCCTCGGCAGCCAAAAAAACAAAAGCTGGCTGTCGGTAGGGGGCGGGATAAGCACGGGCCCTGCAACAGATACGGATACTGGTGAAAGGCTGCCCATATCAACTGAAAATATCTCGAGTAAAACCATAAGCAGTGTGATTGAGCGTACCAGGGAAATAGTAAATTTCAAAATAGATTATTTCTACCTAAAGTCCCTTGACTTCCTGAATTTGGCAAATTCATTCGGGCTGGCCAGCAATTCCGAGCTTACGAGTTCGGTGTCGGATAGAGTGAGGGACTTCTTGCAGGGGAAGGGAACTGCACAGGGGCTGATTGAAGGCATGCGCTCAGACATAGGCAAGTATTGCACTGACGAAGCGCAGAAGAAGGAGCTTTTTGGCAAGCTCGACGAGCTTGAGAAAATGGGCACGCCCGTGCTTCTTGAGGAATACCGGGAGCTTAACGGCCTGATTGGCTCGAACACCCAGTATCGCGACACCGTATACAATCCCATACTCAAGCTCATACAAGAGGCGAAAAAGCGCAATGAGGCATATGGAGTGGAGAATTGGGGCAAAGTGCTTGAGGACAAGCAATTATGGGCAGACATATTCAAGGCAATTGAAAATGGGAAAGATGCAAATGGCAACCCGCTGCCCGATGACATTAGGCAAAAGGCGCTTTCGCTTGCACATGACATGCAAAAGAAAACAATTGAATACAAGGAGTTTGTCACCGTAGTTGATATAATCACAAATAGGGGCAGGCTCGAGAAAAAAGCCGCAGCCGAAGCCGCGCTAAAAATTCTGACCGGCCTCGACGTTGCAGATGTGGGTTCCAGATTTTTTGACGCATGCGCAAAAACGCTTGATGCGCAGTTCGAGCCTCTGGAACATGCGCTTGAGGAGAAAAGTGGCGTGAAGTTTTCAGCATATTATGAAAGAGGCACGGGCCAAACCACGGATATTGGAAAAAACTACATACAGGCAAGCTTTGTGGGCAGGGCATCGCTTGGCAAAAATATATTCCTGAATGGCGGGCTTGGCATACTCAACGCGCCATTTGACGTGGTGCTGAATGAAAATGCGAAGCTCGCCATAAATCCCCGGGCTCCGATATGGCTTTTGCGGCTTGGGGTTTCCAAAGTGATTGACAGGACGGAAATTCTGCTTGCCACAAGCTCCATGGCAATACCGATTGACAGCATAGGGCTGGGAAAGCCAGGAAGGCCCGCAGAGCCGCAGGTGCTTTTCGTGCTTCCGGATTTTTCATTAGGCCCGTTCAAGAATATCATCCCCGCAGGCTACCTCACGCTTGGAGTGGTGCACCGCACGCAAGCGAGAGGGTTGCCGCCGCTTGAATTCCGGGCGCAGGCAGAGGCGTTCCCCCGGGTTGGATTCATATACTACGACGCAAACAACCAGAGGATTTACCTGCCTGACGCCCCGGCGGCTGCGGACGTGGAAAAAATAAGGAAATCCAAGGCAGGGCTTCTTGGGGCATCCGTTGCTGCAAAAATTGCGGCGCAGGCCGGGGAATTTGAGCAGCGAAGCTTTGCCTCGCTTGCAACCATCCGCTACCTGCCATCGTCAGGATTTTCCGAATTCGAGCTTAAGATGCAAAGCCCGTCGCTGTTTGTGGGCGGACCGCAGCTTTTTGCCGCGCTCCGCGCGGAAGCAATAAACGACTTTGGGAAGCTCTTATCCGCAAAGGGGAGCGGGGGCATAAAGTGGCAGACTGGCCCGTTTGAAATAACTGGCGGCACGGCATTTGAGACAAACCTGCGCCCCGGCGGATTCATGCGCATGGGCGTAAGGTTCTAGCACACTGCCGCTTGGCAAGGATAATAAATGCAAACAGTGGAAAGTGTTTCCGTGCGGGAGTAGCAAAGCCTGGTCAAATGCGGGAGGCTTAAGACCTTCTCTCTCAGGAGTTCGCAGGTTCGAATCCTGCCCCCCGCATTTTTTTCAGATAATTATTTCACTTCCCTGCTTTGGAATATGCCCCAGTTTTCGCCTTTCCCATTTTTCTTTTCCCCTGTTTGCGAAAGGAAGGCATAAACCGCATAGGCAAGGCGCAAAAAAATCATGGCTCCCCCCCAAAACTCGGAAAAAACATTTGTCCCCTGGGGTTATAGAAATTCCAAGCTAACGAGAAAGAAAACTAAAAGCCCGGCGTAAAAAATCGGGATTGATATTATGGCTGCGGCTATCCCTGCAACAACAAGCACCAGTGCAAGGACAATCGAAATCAGCACGCTCGCAACTATCCCTGCGCTCCTTTCCATTCAACCATGCGAGACGTGTGCCGAAACCGCCGCGGCAAGGTTGGAAACCGGCATGCTCTGAAGCCACACTTTCCCCGGGCCCTCCAGCGTGGCAAGGAACAGCCCTTCGCCGCCAAAGAGCATGTTTTTTACGCCCTTCATCATTTCAACGTCGAATTTCACCGAAGGCTCGAACATGCCAACGCAGCCGGTGTCCACTTTCAATTTCTGGCCGGCTTTCAATTCCATTTCGGTGATTTCGCCATCAAGCGCAACGAATATGGTGCCAGGGCCGGAAATCTGCTGCAGGATGAATCCCTCGCCCCCAAAAAGGCCCGCCCCGAATTTCTTTCTGAAATGGGTTTTTAGCTGGACGGACTGCTCTGCGACAAGGAAGGCGTCCTTTTGCGCTATGATGGATTCCCCGCCCTTCAATTGCATCGGCATGATTTTCCCCGGGAAGTCGGAAGCGAATGTGACCACCCCTTTCCCGGATGATTTGAAATTCACAAGGAAAAGCGATTCCCCGGTGAACATGCGGCCAAGGGCCGCGCCCATGCCGCCCCTCATTTCGCTTTGCATGTCGATGTTGTCCGACATCCACGCCATGGCGCCGCTTTCGGAATAGACGCTTTCGCCGTCCGCAAGCTCCACCGTAACGGTCTGCATTGTTGTCCCATCCACCCTGTATTTCATGCAACCACCCAATTTACATCGAGCCGAAGTTCATCCGTACATGCTGCCCAAATTAGTCGAGGCGTGCTCTTCCACGGTTTTCTGGTAGTGGTTGTGCGAGGCTTTGCCTTTTTCCAGGATGTCTTTCATCTTCCCCTCGATTAATTGGGACTCTTTTTCAAGCTCTGCGGTGTCGAATTGGAGGTGCAGGTAGGATTTGAGCACTTCAAGGATGACTGCCGCCGCTTTCGGGTCCATGTAGTTGCCGCGCGCCGGCGAAAGGAGGGAAATGACGGGGTAGTTTTCCACCGAGCCGCGCGTAAGAAGCACGCCCGTCACGCCGGTGGTGGCGCCTTCCTTTATGAGCGAAATCAGGTGGTGGCGCTCAAGCTCGGCAACGTCCTTGCTATGGGATGCGATGGCAAACACTTTGCCTTCCTCGCCCTTGAGTGCGATGCCGCCAAGCGAGATTAATTTCGACGCCTTTTTTGCGTGCGCGAAATCCCAAATCGCGTCGGACAAGTCATAGATTGCGGGAAGCGGCACGATAAATTCGGACACGAGCACTATCAGGTTGTGCTTGCGGCTTGCGTAAATGCGCGCAGGGTAGAGGGGCTGGTAATTGTGCACCGCGGCAAGGGGCGGGAACTGGTCGGATGTAATGTAGCCGACAGGCTCCATCTTGAGCTTTTCCACAAGATAGGAGGCGGAAATGGTGCCCACAAGCCCGAGGCCCGGAAAGCCCTCGACGATTACCGGATTCTTGAGGCTGACTTGCGCAGTCTCGTGTATTTTCACTGCCATGAAATGGAAATGCGCGCTGGATTTATAATTGCGTGGCAAGCCTGTTGGAATTAGTGTTTCAGCGCCGCCCGCGCCTTGTCAGGCTCGTTTGTCTTTATCGCGAATTCAAGGGTGCCCTTGTTTTTCGAAAGAAGGTAAATGGACTCGATGTTGATCTGGTGCGTTGCAAGCCTGCGCGCGATTTTCCCTATTTCTCCGGGCTGGTCGTTCACTTTCACGATGAGAAGCTCGGCAGACAGCACTTGCAGGTTTTCTTTTTTCAGGACGGACAAGGCGCTGGTTTCATCCGCAGTCACGAGGCGGATGACGCCCTTGTCGCCAAGCCCGTAGGCTGAAATAGAGTCTATGTTGATGCCGGAGCCGCCAAGCTTTTCGCACACTGACGCAAGCGCGCCCACGCGGTTATCGATTAAGACCACTATTTCTTTCATAGAAACCCCCCCACAAGCAAATTGCATCCCGCTTGCTTAGCAGGTGAATGAAGCGTTCGGGTCGGCATACATCGTGGAAAGGAAGGTCGGAAGGATGACTATGATGAGCACGCAGATTATCGCGCCGATTATCATTGCCGTCGCCCACACGTTAGCGCGCGAGCGCACCTCTGCCCCGAACACCTGGCCTGCCACATACACCAATCCGGCTACGACTACCATGAGGAAGACGACGATTGGCACAAGTGATTTTACTTGGGCGCACAGGTCGGAAAGCGCAATGCCGACGTTTGAGAGGCCGGAAGCCTGCGAAAACACCGCAGAAGCCAGAAATGAAAGCAGAAGGATAGACGCCAATGCCCGCATTACAACCACCCAAGGCAAGCTTTGCCTTGCAGTGATTAGGCTGCTCACCATTATAAAAATATGGGAAAAAGAAAAATGAAAAAAGAAGGAAAACTCAGTTGCATTGTATTGGAGTGTTGCCGTAAATGGCCTGCAACACTGTTGGAGCAACAACTACGATGAGTATTGCCATGATTGCGCCAATCAGCATGGCGGTAGCCCATGTGGTTGCGCGCGCGCGTGTTTCCGCGCCCATGATTTGGCCGGCAGCATAGATTACGCCTGCAGCTATAACCATGAGCATGGCAACAACTGGAAGCATGTTCCGCAGTGATTCGCACATCTGCCACACGCCGCATTTCACGCCCGCAAGGCCGGATGTGGTCTGCGCTGCTGCAAAGCCTATGAAAAGCATGGCAAACAGCGCTGAGTAAATGCGCACTTTCGATACGTCCATATGCCAAACACCTAGACGTAATTACATAACTTTCCTTTTATAAAACTTCGCCTGAGGGCAAAAGGCAAAAATTCAGGCATTCCGGACGCAGTAGCTGTAGTTGTATTCGCCCCCCATGCCAAAGTCGGTGCGATTGCAGGTGTAGCCAGAAGCTATGCCTGCGGAAACTTCCGCAGTGGGGCAGAATATGTTTGGGCAGTCGGCATCGGTTACTATGAGCTTGGCGCTCCCATTCGCCATGGCGGAAAGCACGTCATTATCCATCTCTTTGCGCAAAAACGGCACTTTGGAAAAAATATGGAAGTAGAAGAAGTATTTGCCCGAGTAGGTGGAATTAGCAAGGTAATATGCCCGGGTGAAGGCAAGCCCCTGCCCCACCGCAAGCAAATTAGGCGAATTCTGGAAAGCCGGATATGCGGATTGGAATTTTTGCTGGTAGAGCAAGTCGGCATGTTGCGGGAAGGTTTCAGCTGACCCTAGGTTTTGGGAAAGGAAGGCAAGGGAGAGGAACGCAAGCGAAGAAAGGAGCAGGGCGCGGACCATGGTGCCGTCAAAGCCGCGGAACGAGGAAAACACGGCGCCGGCGGAAATTGCGTAAAGCGGAAGCGTGGCAATGCTGTAGTGGTCAGGCACAACGATGAGAAGTATCTTGGAAACCGTGAAAAGCAGGAGAGGGGCGATGCAGAGGGCGAGAATACGGAATTTCCTAAGCTGCGGAAAATAGAATACGGCAAGCACAAGCGCAAGAAGTATGTGGAGCGGAACGTTAAGCAGGCCTGCAAGCGGAATTATGCTCTGCGGGGTGTCCTCGTAATATGCGCCTGAGTGCGCAAGGTTGTAGGTGAAAAACCATTCCACAAACGCAGGCAGGCTGCCGGTGGATGCGAGGAAGAGAAGGAAAACGAGGGGGAGGAAGGCTGCGGGAATGGCAAATTGCCTTGAAAGCCTGAATTCCCCGAGGAAATGGAAAAGCGCAAGCGAAATGAGTGAGGGAAGGAACAGTATGTTGGTGAGCAGGGGGATGGAAAAGAGCAGGCCGGCAGCAATTTGCGCGCGGGCGCTTTTGGAATTGTAATAAAGCAAGGCAAAAGAAGCGAGGAGGAAGGGCATGCCGATTGCTTCGGACGAGCCGAATGTATCGATGCCTGGGAAAAGGGAAAGCGCAAGATAGAAAGCAAATGCGGCAAGCGCGGCTTCCTCGCCTGCCTTCTTTTTCACGATGAGCCAGATGCAGCCTGCGCTTGCAAGCGCAAGCAGGAGGAAAACCGCATTCCAGGCAAAGAAATTCTGGGGGAAGAAAAAGTCAAGCCCGCGGTAGAAAAGGTAGGTGAAAATGCCCTTGTTGTCAGGCAAATCCAGGTAGGGAAGCTTGTCAAGCGACATGTGCTTGCCGATGTAGGCGAACACCCAGGTGTCGACAAACATGGGGCCGAAGAAAAGAGGCAGCGAGAGGAGCACAAACACTAGAGTGCAGAAAGCCATGAGTTTCCAGTGCTTGCACATGCTACCACTTTTTCAATAGTTTCCCTGCGGCAAGGGAAAGCCAGAGCTTGATGTAATTTAGGAATTCGCCCATGCCAAGCTTTGTAACGCCTTGCATGCGCACGCCGAAAGAATACGGGACATCTGCAACAGCGAGGTGCGGATGGGTGGCAAGTATTTCGAGGAGAACTTTGTAGCCTGTCCCGTGCAGGAGGGAAGCGTTGATTTTGGATTTTTTTGCCGCGAAAAAGCCGCTCATGGAATCTGTTGTTTTGCTGCCGACAAGAAGGGAAGCGAGGGCAGCGGCGCCGAAGGATACGAATTTGCGCGACAGGGAAAATTCAGACACGCTTCCGCCTTTCGAAAACCGGCTGCCCACTGCCAAATCCGAATGCTGGATAGCATGGAATAGGGCGGGCAATACAGAAGCAGGGTGCTGCAAGTCGGCATCCATTACTGCAAAAACCTCGCCACGGGCAGCCTTGATGCCAGCTATCACGGCCGAGGCAAGCCCGCCCTTCCCTTTTCTCTGGATAAACTTTATTGGGTATTTTTTTGACAAAGCTGCAATTTCTTTTTCGGTTCCATCCCCGCTCCAGTCGTCGACTACTATTATTTCGAATTTGGCAAGCGGGGGCATGTTTTTGGCAATTTGGGGCATGAGAATGCGGAGGTTTTCCCTTTCCTTGTAGCAGGGGAGGATGACTGAAGCAAATGGCAAGGCAACACCGCAAAAGTAAGGTGCCAGGATAATTTTTTAACAGCATAGCCGGAATATGCATGCATG
>ORJL011372190.1_pt1 | contig 17188 bp, 12 predicted proteins | sample 1779941 | NCBI WGS metagenome assembly ORJL01 (sample SAMEA104232317, study PRJEB22302) | groundwater metagenome | biome: forest; feature: aquifer; material: groundwater | place: USA | collected 2011-08-07 | depth 5.8 m | reverse complement strand
GCGGCTGCCCCCGGTTCTGGGGGTGAAGCCAAAGGAGACCAAGAAGCCCGAGCCGATCCGCTGTATCGTCGATACTGCGAACGACCCGCACGAGATCAGCCTTGACGAAAACGTCACCCGGGAAAACATGCATCCCGCCGACCAGTTCGAGGCGTTCAAGAAGCTCGCGGAAGAACGCGGTTTCGGCGCGGAGGAGATTGCTGCCCGGTTCGGTGTGACGCCGCACGTGGTGCGGCAGCGCCTGCGCTTGGGTGCGGTCTCCCCGAAACTGATGCAGGTCTATCGCGACGGTGAACTGACCCTTGAGCAGTTGATGGCCTTCGCCATTGCGGAGGATCATGCCCGGCAGGAGGCGGTGTACGAGCGATTATCGTATAACCGTGATGCCAGCACCATCCGCCGCCTGTTGACGGAGATTCATGTGGCCGCCACGGATCGCCGAGCGATCTTTGTCGGCGCGGAGGCCTACGCCGAGGCGGGCGGCACGATCCTTCGCGACCTCTTTACGGAGGATCGCGGCGGCTACTTCGAAGACGTGGCGCTGCTCGATCTGTTGGTGACCGCAAAACTCGGGCGCGCGGCAGATGCCCTGCGGGAGGCGGAGGGTTGGAAATGGACCCAAGCCCATCTCGACTTCCCGCACGCCCATGGTTTGCGCCGGACGTACCCGCATCCAGTGGAGCTTTCGGCGGAAGATCAGGCCGCCCTTGATGCTGTGCAGGCCGAGTTCAACAGCCTGACCGAGCAGCACGAGACGGCCGAGGAACTCCCTGACGAGGTGGACGCGCGGTTCGGCGAGCTTGAAGCTGAAATCGAGCGGTTGGAAGCCAAGCGACAGGCCTATGATCCTGACCACATCGCGCGGGGCGGCGCTTTCGTAATCCTCAACCATGATGGCACCGTGCGGATCGAACGTGGCTTCATCCGGACCGAGGATGAAAAACCCCAACCCGAAACCGAGCATTCGGGCGATGTTTCGGAGAGCGCCGATGCCGAGAGTGGTGACGGCCGGTCAGCGGAGGATGGGACCGGGGAGGCGGATCAGCGCTCCGCGGACGAGGAAGAAAACGACAGTCCTTTGTCGGATATCCTTGTTCGTGACCTCACCGCCCATCGCACCTTGGGGCTGCGGCTCAATCTGAGCGAACAGCCGGAAGTCGCCATCGTTACCGTCACCCATGCTCTCGCCGCGCAAATCTTCTATCTCGGGGCGGAAGCCCACGTCGTCGACATTCGTCCGATCAATACTGTGCTGGCGTCGCATGCGGACGGGATCGAGGATACCCCGGCTGGCAAGGCATGGGCGGATCGTCATGCCAATTGGGCAAGGCAGATGCCCCGTGACGTGACCAACCTGTGGACGTTCGTGTCCGAACTTGATCACGACAGCCGTATGGCGTTGCTCGCGCATTGCGTCGCGCTGACGGTCAACGCGGTCAGGTTGCCTTGGGAGCGGAAACCACGTGCCCTGGCGACAGCCGACCGACTGGCGGAAGCTGTCTCGCTCGATATGACCGGCTACTGGCGGCCGACCGTGCGGACCTATCTCGGGCGAATTACCAAGGCGCGTATCCTCGAGGCTGTGCGGGAAGGCGTAAGTCACGAAGCGGCCGACCGTATGGCGGACATGAAGAAGCCGGACATGGCGGAAGCCGCCGAGCAATTGTTGGCTGCGACAGATTGGCTGCCTGGGCTAATGCGGACGCCAAAAGCCGTGCAAGAGCGTGGAGAGGAATCGCAAACGGATGCTGCGACGGAAGGGCAGGCAAACGCCTACGCCGACGCCGCCGAGTGATCGGTAGGGCCGGGACCATCAATGCGATCCCGGCCCTTTGTCCGCAACTGTCGAAAATTTCGGCCGCGCGCCTGATGGCGCGCGGCTATCGTCATGATCCTCACCGCCCCACAGCAAACACTTTCGAAGGAAAGATCGCTGTAAGATCCGCGTCGAGTGCGCGCCCGTACGCCGGCCCCGAAGAGTACATGACCGCTTGATTCGGTTGGATCAGTCGCCGTTGCGGCGGACCAGATCAGCGTATAGCTGTGGTCGCCGTCACCCTTGACCATCGAGGTCAGATCGTCGCCGCGAAGCTCGGATCATCCAGCTCGACCGAGAGATATTCTCGATCAGTCTCTCCCGCGCGGTCTTCTTCCAGGCACAACAAGTTGCGCGCGGCGGTGCGAAATCGAACGCTGTCGTATCCTCCGGTAACGCCTTTGTCTTCGTTGACGCGCCAGTAGGCGTCTTTGCACGATCAGTGAAGTCGTGTCCTTGTGCCGGTTCGATGGTCGCAGTGATGCTTGTCTCCATCAGTCCGTTTTTGGGCGCGTCCCACGCAACCTCGAATGGACGGATCAGGCCCGAGGGCCGGCTAAAGCCTCGATCGCCTTCCCGCAACGGCTTCGCCGGCTTTTTTCCCCTGCCGCGAAGTGGCGGCATTCCTCGCGAGGCAAAAAAGCCGGCTACCGCCGTCCTCCGCTGCGCTGCAGGCCTGACGGCTGCGGGCCGATCGCTCCCCGGGCCAAGGACCGCCATCGAGGCTGCGATGGTCGCGGCCCGACAACAGAACGGAGACCACCATGGCTACCATCGGCACCTTCACTGCGTCGAACAACGGCTTCACCGGCTCGGTCAAGACCCTCACGCTCAACGTCAAGGCGACGTTCGTCGCGACCGAGAAGGAGAACGACAAGGCTCCCGACTATCGCATCCTGGCCGGCGCCACCGAATTTGGCGCAGCCTGGAAGAAGACGGCGCGGGAGACCGATCGCGAATATCTCTCGGTCAAGCTGGACGATCCGAGCTTCCTGGCCCCGATCTACGCTTCGCTGGTGAAGGGCGAGGGCGACGACAGCTACACGCTGATCTGGTCCCGCCGCAACGGCGACTGATCCAACCGGATCGACGCGCCCCGCCTCTTCGGAGGCGGGGCCTTTTTCTGCGTTATGGCCACAACGGCGCAAAAAGAAGGGGGAGAAGACCTGCGGTCTCCTTGTTTGCAGGACGATTTGCTAAGGGCTCCGCCCTCGCGCGCGCAAGGGTGAAGCGCCGAAGCCGGCACCGGCCGGAGTGGTCTCCCCGGTCTTCCGCGCCGCCGCAGAATTTTCATGATGACATGAGCGCCAGGCGCGTGCAGACGCGCGCGTCGCGCGCCCCTGCGGGCGGGTGATCCCCCTCCACTCCGGCCGCCCTTGCCCTTGCTACCCCGGTCTCGCCGACGGGCAGGGTTGCAGCGCAGCGCTGCGCTTCAACCCAGACCCAAAAGGAGATTGATCCATGACCTTGATGACTTTGACCCAGAACGAGCAGCCTGTTTCCGGTGGCTTTCGTGTCGACGTATCGCGCGGCGAGCGTATCAGCCGCGTGTCGTCGGAGTGGTTTTCCCGACCGGATGACGAGCGATATCTCAATCTGACCGATCTTTATGATGCGGTGCGCCGCCGTGCTGAGTACGCACAGACCCGCACGGTGGAAAGCCGCGCCGTAAAGGTGGAGGCGAACCGTGACAATGCCGACCGACTGGCTCTGTTGGTGCCGGGACGTGACGAACCAGTGGCCGCGACGCATTGGAGCTTTGGGCAATTGTGCAGTCTTGTCGGCGCGCCATCATCCTATATGCGGCAGCTTCCCGCGCCGTTGGCTGGGATCAACCTGCAACATGGCCTGCTATCGCATCGCGCCGAACTCGTGAAAACATTGGAAGCCGATGACGGTCGCGTCGAGCTCCGCGCGGTCACCGGCCCCGACTATGGCCGCATCTGGGACCACGAACTTGTCGCCGCCGTGATGAAGATCGCGGGCAACGGTACTGGCGACACGCGGTGGAAGGTGCCTGGCGTGCTCGACTGGAATACGATGACGCATAACCCATTTGTAGACATCACCAAGGACACCACGACGCTTTATGCCAGCGATCGCGACGTGTTCCTGTTTCTGGTGGACGATACCCATCCCATCGAGGCCGGACGCTTGCCGGACGGATCGCCCGATTTGTATTTCCGAGGCTTTTATTGCTGGAACAGCGAAGTAGGGTCGAAGACGCTCGGCATCGCCTCGTTTTATCTCCGGGCCGTCTGCATGAACCGCAACCTATGGGGCGTCGAAAATTTTGAGGAAATCACCATCCGGCATTCGAAATTCGCCGCACAGCGTTTCGCTCATGAGGCGGCACCGGCCCTCACAAGCTTCGCCGATTCGTCGCCTGCGCCATTCATCGCCGGTATCAAGGCCGCGCGTGAGCGGATCGTCGCCTGCAGCGACCAGGACCGCGATAGCTTCCTGCGCAAGCGCGGGTTCTCTAAGTCCGAGACGGTGAAAATCATTGAGACCGTATTGCATGAGGAGGGCCGCCCGCCGGAAAGCGTGTTTGATTTCGTGCAAGGGATCACCGCGCTGGCCCGCGGGAAGGCACACCAAGACGCCCGTCTTGAACTTGAGGGTAAGGCAAAGCGCTTGCTGGAACGCGCCGCCTGAATGGCAGGCCGCGCAGCCGGAAATCCGGTTGCGTGGCCTTTCGGGGTTTTAAATTTTGCGATTTTCCGCCGATCCGGCTTCCGGATCGGCGGTGGACGCGTATCCGCGTCCGTGGCTCGCCGGGCCTTCGGCCCGGCTCGCGAGAATCATGAAACTCACGGCTCTCAACCTCAGGAAGGAATCTATGGGTTGAACGCCTTCGATCTAGATATTCAAGCGCGCCATCTTGACGGCCGCGAGCAAGGCACAAGAGATCGCCGACGGGATGCACGCCCGGCAGGCCAACGGTCATCAGCATGAGGTGAGAGACGCATAGGCGTCAATTCATTTGATCGGGCCCCCCGACCGAATGCGATCGGTTGATCGCTCCCTGGCTCTCCGCTTCGTTTGCGATCCGGTCCATGCCGAAACTGCAGCACACCGAGCGCAGGCCAGCCTGTATCGAGGGAGGATCTATTTCCCCGGTTTGAATCCTCGAACTGCCGCAGATCGCTGCATGAAAGCCAGAAGGTCCTTGTTGGAAGACACTTTCGGCAGAGTTTTTGCAGATTTCGTCGGCGATGATCGTCCTGTCGAAGCCTTCACTTGCTTCTTTTCCGCTTTCTTCGAGCGACGTTCAGGCTTCACGAGCGAAGTTCGTGGAACTTGTCTCGGTCCGCGCGGCGGTTCGACGTTCCCGCCTCGTATTGGAGCGGGGTCCAACCGGCCCTTTGGCGATGGCGATTCCAGGGTCGAGCCTTGAATTCCCGTGGTCGATTTCGAGGGCGAAGCGATGCCCCTGCCGATACGTTGGGCATCTTCGCGTTTCCGCCAAACCGTTGAGTACAGCGTCCCCACCGAAAAGGGACGGCCATTCCTGCCCTTGGCCCCTACAGTGAAAAGCAGCCGACTCATATCGGCCCAGGTCAAACCGCGGGCCTCAGCCGTGTCGAACCAACCAAGGTGATCTTCGATGACCCTTGCAAGTTTCTTCAGGCCTCCTCCCGGAAGAAGCAAGTCTTCCGCAATTGCCTTCGCACCAGCCTCGATTTCCTTGCTTGTTGCCATCGATGAATTCCTGTCCGCTGATATTCAGATAGGAAGCCCTTTGGTGTTATGCAAATCAATGCAAAATGATGCATATTCTTTGCATAGAAATGCATAAGAAAGCAGAAATTTGCAGTTCTCACACCTGTGCACCAGTTCGGTGCGATTCGATTTCAACAACTCCGTTGACGCACCTTGATTGGTGCTCAACGTGGCCGAAGGCGCAAGCGTGAGTCCGCCAAGGATGTCTAAAAAACACGCGTGGACTTTTGACACCGCCAATTTCACGCACGTTCTTTCCATTTACGCTGGGCACAACCTGGACATGCTCTTTCAGTCGGCCGGTTTCCCGACAAAGCTGACGGCCGTTATCGAGAATCAGTTTCCCTTCGTCAGTGTAGAGGAAACAGGAGAGAAGGTTCCGTACACCAGCCCGAACGAGGTGGTGGTCATTGGCACTTAGAGGGTAGTGGCCTTTTTTCAATTCAGCTCGCAGGCGCGCAACGCCACGCGCCGCCATACCGATGTCCGCACTGTCGGCGTAGCTCCGAAGAGCCCTCGAATAAATCTGCCAAAGTAGTGCTAAGGTCTGACCTCATAGTAAAGGTTACCCGGGTCCCTGAAATCGTGCATCTTGAAGCGTGTGAAACCAGCCCGTCGGCTCATCGCCTCAGCAACTTCCGGGTTAAAGCCCAGCGTGCCCAATCCAACGCCACCCGGCTCTGACATCGCTGATGCTAGGCAGGAAAATAGCGAGAAACCATACATCATCGCCAGCATGGGATTTCGCAAGTTCTCTTCGAACCTCGGCCTGCTCCGGATATCTTTGATGAACCAGGTGCCGTCGGTATTCAGATGACGAAATATTTCGTCGATCGCCTTCTGAGGCTGAGTCATATCGTGAATGCAGTCGAAAGTGACAATCAGATCGTATTTCTCGATCGCCGGAAATTTCTCCGCGGGCGTGACGAACGTTGCCACATTGCTGAGGTCGTGCTCCGCCAATCGTCGATCGACGTGCGCGATCGAATACCGGTTCGGATCCATTGCGTGGAACATCGACTTTGGAAACACCTGCGCGAGCGCGACAACCAGCGCGCCGTCGCCGCAACCGACATCCGCGACCATTGCGCCGCGCTCCAGCCTCTCGCCCACGCCGTCGAGCGCCGGGATCATCACCGGGATGACCTGTTCTTTGGCTGATTTGAGATGGCGGGCCTCGCTGCGAGTCACTGCGCCCGCGCCATCGGATTCGTAGGTCTTGCCGATGCCCGTCCGAAACGAATCGATCAGCGCAGCGACCTGCTTTGGTGCGTAGCCGCCGGCAAAGCTGTCGCCCGCGAATAAGCGAGAGTCTTTGTTCGCGAGAATATCAGTCGCTTCGGCAGGCAGCGTGAATTGATCGTGGCCTTCATAGATCAGAATTTTGGCTGCGGCCTGCAACCTCATCCATTCAAGAAGCCATCGTTCATGAAGGCCCGTCCTCGCCGAGAGCTCCTGCGCACGGAGCGGTCCCGCGTCGGCCATCGCCTTGAAAAGGTCGAGCTGTTGGCCGACGTAAATCATGACGGCAATTGTCTCTGCCTGTCGATAGCCCCAAACCATGTTGGAATAGTTGTGCGGCTTGTCGGAGGCTTCAGGCCCTTTTGCCGCTTTTGTATTGAGGTCGTCCATGGTTACCCCTTCGCAATGGCTGCTTCTACGCAAAAGACCATACATATCGGACCTGTGGAGAGGGAGCTTCGCCGCGGCCCTTGAAATCGTGGCGTTGCATCGCCGAAGTCGCCGGCCGCAGGATCTTCCTGCGTGGCGACGTTGCGGGTGCGGGAATTCCAAACACCTTCAGCGCGGAGGCGGCAGCATTGGGTCGATATCAGCAGCTGCGATTGCATGATCGCTCAGCGCCGATTCCCCGAGCCCATTTTGCGATGCGGTCGGCATATTAAAAGGGTGACCGAGGATCGCTTCGAGCGCGGTCTTCGACGTTCCCCCGCGTCTTGTCGATGGCGGTTTACTTGTCTACTGAGACTTTCTGGCTCCGATCTGGCTCGAGATCACGGGACCAAAGCGGTGCCAGCTATCGTCTTCGAACCGCTGCATCTGCAAATCCTCAATGGGATAGTAGTCGTTGGGGCTTGTCGTGATGTGGATACCCGGGAGCAGCATCCCGAGCTCGAGCTCCTGAAGGTTGGCCGCCTGTTTCATGACGTTGGCGCGGGTAAGATCATTGCCGCACCGCTTGAGCACCTCTACCAGCGTTTGCGCGTTGAGGTAGCCGTAGACATTCAGGCTGTTGTTCTTGTCGCCTTCTGGGTAATACTTGTTCATGAACGCGAGCCACTCCTTTGTGGCCGGATCGTTCACCCAAGCGGGGTCCGTCGGATCCTTCATGTAGGAGTTGGAAATAACTCCCTGGGAGTGATCGAGTCCTGCTGGCTTGATCACGGAGGCCACGGAGTTTGAGATGCCTGCGAGGAAGTGAACGGGCTTCCAGCCGATTTCGCCGATCTTTCTGATGGCTTGGGAGGCGGCCTTTGGAGTAGCGAAGGTCATCATGAGGTCCGCACCGGAGGCCTTCAGCGCGACGATTTGTGAATCGATAGTCGGGTCTGTCGCCTCGTAGCTCGCTTCGGCGACGATCATCGTTTTTTTGTCGCCGAGACCGTCCTTCAATCCCTTGACATAATCTTTGCCGAAATCTTCGTTTTGCCAGAGAATTCCAATCTTGCCGTCCGGGTAATGTTCCAAAATATATTTGGCAAATACGGATCCTTCGCTCTGATAAGTTGGCTGCCAACCGATGGTCCAGGGAAAGCTCTCTGGATTGCCCCACTTGGTCGCGCCTGAACCTACGAAAAGCTGCGGAACTCGCTTTGCGTTGAGGTATTTCTGGACCGCGGTGTTGGTACTAGTGCCGACGGTGTTGAACATAAGCAGGACTTCGTCGCCCTCCACCAATTTACGAATCTGTTCGACCGCCTTCGGCGCACTATTGGCGTCATCGTTTGAAATGAATTTGATCTTGCGGCCGTTGATCCCGCCTTCATCGTTGATCTTCTTGAAATAGGCCGCTTCCACCCTTCCGATCGTTCCGTAAGCCGAGATCGGGCCGCTATAAGCGACTGTGTTGCCGACCTTGATCTCGGTGTCACTTGCGCCGACATCGTATTTGCTCTGTGCCAGGCCAGGAGTTGCGGCGAGACTTGCCGCGAACAAGCCAGCAAGCATTGTAAGAACAAAGAACTTGGATTTCATAATTCCCTCCTGGAGTCCCGGTGCGGGCACACGTTTGTTATCCTCTTGAATAAGGTGGCCCCTTGAATTTCATTGAAACTGGCGCTCGCGCGGGAAGTGATCAAGTCGCTTCGGTGGTCGGGCGTGAAACCATCATATGTGTGATTTCTGGCGATCGCGTCGGCGTGTAACTGGCGACGAGCCTCGGCTTCGCCCAAAATGGAGCGGACCTGCGCAATGTCAGGAGAAGGCGGCCGTGGGCTCTCCTCCGCTGCCGTGACCCTCCGCGACCCGACAACCCATAAAGTTAAGCCAGTCATAACAGAAATCAGCGCTCCGACGGCCGCTTCCGGGGATATCCGGCCGCTCGACGGCGTCGTCATTCTCGAGGTCGGAAATGTGCAGGCGCCCATCTGCGGGGGGTCAATATTGGGCTCTGACGCACTTTTGGTGCAGCTCATTTCATTGAGCGCCTATCAGCCTGGCCTGAAGCAGATCGATTTTGCCGCGGCCGTACATTTGCCGTCTGGCGAGTTTGAGGCGGGTGATCTGCCCCCTCGGTCTGTCCGTTGGACCAAGGCGAAGTGATGGCGCGAACCGCCGCTTCATCATTCGTTACGCCGCGGGCGAATGAGGCGACAAGACTGGTGCGAGCGCTCGATCCAGGATGACAACTCGGCGGCGGCTCTGCGCCGGATCATCCCGTGGAATTGAGCGATGATCTCTCGAGCCTCGACAAGGGTGGGAACGCCAGCCTCGACGGCGGCGACAGTGACTGTCTCTGCCTTCGAGAGCGTATCCCGTCCGACCGTCATGAGACGAGAGATCGTTCTGGCCGATGGGATCCGGTGAAGATTTTCGACATCGGCCTTTTCGGCCCTCCGTCTGCGGGTCGTCCATTCTCCGACAACGCGCAGGGAGCCTCGGAAGCCGCGCACCTGCAAGCGGCGCCAAAGTTCAGCGCCGTTTTGGCAACCGGCTGCCCATTGATGTCGAGCCATGGCAGGTACTGATCGAGTGAGCTCTGCCGGGTCCGGAAGACATCATGGCGTTCGCCACGGATCACCTGTCGCACCAGCTTCCTGCTATGGCCGGTATGGCACACGATTTGCTTGATCGGCGTTCCGCTTTTCGACAGGGCCAAGATAGTCGCATTGGCCTCTTCGCGGCGAAGGTACCCTTCATACTGCAGGCGCTCGGCCGCGGTGAACAGTTTCGGATCGATTGTTGTCGCCCCGATCGCGCTGCGGATCTGGCGCATCGATTTGCGGACGGCATCAAGGAAGGCCCGACTGGCGTTCTCCATCAGATGCCAAAGATCTGCGACCTGTACCGCGTGCGGCAGGGCCTTTGCCGCAGCTTCGCCATATCCTCCACCACGGTCACGGGCAATGATCGCGATCGTGGGATGAGCGGCCAACCAGGCTTGCGTGGTCGCGGACTCATGATCCGGCAGCAGCGTGACTATCCGGCGCCTTTCCAGGTTGCAGATGATGCTGGCGTAACGGTGATTGCGCCGTCAGGCCCAATCGTCAATGCCGACAACCCTGAGAGGGTCGGCCGGCGGTCGGCTACGGCGTCTGACCACGCGCAGGAGTGTGTCTTTGCTCACCGGCAGCATCAGCCGTTTTGCGAAGCCTGCTGCCGGTCGTCCGCCGAGCGCCAGCCCGAGATGCTGGACAATACAATCTAGCCTCGTCGTGCGGCGCGCCGATGGAGCCAGTACCCTTCGGCAAGGCGCTCAGTGAAGATCTGGCGCCCGCACAGGACGGCGTCACAGCGGAAGCGGCGAGCAGCCAGCACGAGCTGGACAATACGCCCCGAGAGCGGCAGATCGGTCACGCGGCGCCGATAAAGGCTATGGACTCGTCGGGAAACCGTTCCGCAGGACGGACATAGACCAACGCTCCCCGACGCGCGGACCGCAATAATGGCCCGATCACCCTCGCAGCATGCACTTTCTACAACAAACCCAGGCGGCACCAGACTGGAGCGGCGAAGTGCTTGCTGCATGGCGCTGATTCTCCCCTAATCAAAGCGCCAGCCATCCACCGAACTTCATCAAAAGTGAGTCAGAGCCAATATTGCAGGCCGAACGACAGATATCGGCCCACTCGATTGGCGAAGGCGAGGCGGACATCGTCCTGGGTGCCTTTCGACGCTGGCTTGATGACATCTCCCTTTTTGCGGGTCTTGGTCAGCGATTTCTGGTATTGGGCATCGAGGATCGACCACGTCCAGGAATCGTCGATGGCAGCCGCTGCGGGCGCCGCTGGTGAGGGGTTGCCGTTGACGTAGACTGTAAATGCTGGTCGAAAAATGACCTCGATCGGCGCTTCGGGGACCCCTCCAGCCTGTTGATTTCATTGAACAGGGATCCCGTGACCCCCACTGCCGATCATAGGCGGGACCCCACGCCGAAACACACCATTGGCCGTTGCCACGCGGCGTCGGAACGCCCTGTGCATTGAGGCCGGCTGCAATGGCCCGTAGGAACGTGATTGAGGTCTGCACGCCGAATCATTTCGTTTCCCTCATCGGGGAAAGGCCCCGAATCACACCCTGCTATTATCGTGATATCGTTGCGGGCCAGACTGACAAACCCTTGAGTTCTTCTCCAGTCCGGTCGCGCGTCCTGTCACCAGAAATTACGGATGTGATGGCGGTCTGTCGGGCACGCAAGGCGTGCGGGCGAATACGCAGAGGAACGACATTTACTCATCACATCTATGATGCTTCTAGATTTACGCGCCGAAGCAGCTTGATCTTACTTCCTGCCCGCGCAAAGTCCGGCCGCGTCAGCCTCACGAGCCACCTCCTCTCAGAGGACCATAGAGCCCGTGTCCCCGACGTCAGGGAGAAACCATGTCATCGAAATTATTGCATCTAGCATGCCTTGCGCTCTTCTCGGGTGCCATAGGCTTCAGCACGCCGAGCCTGGCGCAAAAGAAATACGATCCGGGCGCGAGCGATACCGAGATCAAAATCGGCAATATCATGCCCTATAGCGGACCGGCCTCATCCTATGCCGTGATCGGAAAGAGCGAAGCGGCCTATTTTGACAAGATCAACGCCGAAGGCGGCATCAACGGCCGTAAGATCAAATTCATCTCCTATGATGACGCCTACAGCCCGCCCAAGGCGATCGAGCAGGCGCGCAAGCTGGTGGAAAGCGATGAGGTGTTGCTGATCTTCAACCCGCTGGGCACGCCGTCGAATTCGGCGATCCGCAAATACATGAACGCGAAGAAGGTGCCGCAGCTGTTCGTCGCCTCCGGCGCCACCAAATGGGGCGATCCGAAGAACTTTCCCTGGACCATAGGCTGGCAGCCCAACTACCAGAGCGAGGGGCGCATCTACGCCAAATATATCCTCGACCACTTTCCGAACAGCAAGATCGCGGTGTTCTGGCAGAACGACGATTCCGGCCGGGATCAGGCCAAGGGATTGCGCGATGGCCTAGGCGACAAGGCCAATATGATCGTCGCCGACAAGTCCTATGAGGTCAGCGATCCCAGTGTCGATTCGCAGATCGTCGCGCTGCACGATTCGGGCGCCGATATCTTCTTCTCCTGGGCGGCTCCAAAGGGATCGGCGCAGGCGATCCGCAAGGTCGGTGAACTCGGCTGGAAGCCGAAGTTCTTTCTCGGCAATATTGCAAGCTCGGTGGCCGGCGTGTTGAAGCCGGCGGGACTCGAATTCTCCAAGGATATCATCTCGACCGCATATCTGAAAGATCCGACCGATCCGGCCTGGAAGGACGATCCCGGCGTCAAGACGTGGCGGGTCTTCATGGACAAATATTATCCGGACAGCGACAAGACCAACAACAGCAATGTTTACGGATATGCTGCGGCGCAGACCATGGTTCAGGTGCTCAAGCAGTGCGGCGACGACCTGACCCGCGAAAACGTCATGAAGCAGGCGGCTAACTTGAAGGATTTCTCGACCGACATGATGCTGCCGGGCATCAAGGCCAATACCAGCCCGACCGATTTCTTTCCGATCGAACAGATGCAGTTGATGAGGTTCGACGGCGAGGCCTGGCGGCTGTTCGGCGATGTCATCACCGGCGAGGTCAGGCATTAGCGGGTTGGTGCATCCGGCCCGTTTCAGCTGCGGCCAACGCGCACACTGGCGCGCAAGAATTTCTGCGGGTCGACTGCTTCGCCGTCGATCCTCGTTTCGTAATGCAGATGCGGGCCGGTCGACCGCGGCGCCCTGAAGCGATCTGGCGGTCGTTGCGGGCTCTGCGGACGCGCCTGAAGCATTCGATATGCACGAGATCATCGAGATCGAATGCCGTAGCTCTTAGCGATTGAGGCGAGCGTTCGCCAGCCGCCCGACGCTTGACCGCTTCGGCCCTCTGATAATCCGAGAGCTTCGGCTTCCGGCCGAACTCAATGCGATTGGCCATGGCTCGCTTGCGGCCTTCCAGAGACTCGCAAAGATGATCCCGATACCTGCGCTGCAGCCGCCTAAAACACAATCAAGCCCACGCGCGCCCGTCGTACCGTGCGATTCCGAACGGTCACTTCGCGGACTTCTTCAACGGTATCAGCGCTAAGCGGACACGCGCTTCTGGAAGAGCGACGTCCGCTTACGCGCGGATTGTATTGCAAAACTCGGCCGGTCTCGATTGAAGCTTAGTTGTGGGTTTTAGCCGCCTCCTTGTTTGCGGCCTTGCTTGTGTTGGCTGCGGTGCCTGTTCGCGGGCGTGTATGCGAGACAAGCAACTCCCAGAGGTGGCGGAGCACGGCAGAGAAGCTTGGCCATCCGCCTCAGATTCTGCGCCGTTGCTGTGAGCAGCACTTCGTCTCTCGCATCACCGAGGCCCCGCAGCCGAAGGCGGTCAAGCCTGAGAATGCGTTTCATATGCGCAAATCGCATCTCGATCTTTCTTACGCTTGCGGCGCGACTGCTGGAAGGCTTCCGTATTGGCCAACGCACGGACACGACCACGCGCATCTTCGTTGATGTCGCGAGTGATTTTGCGCACGATCGCCGTCTGGGGCGGGCTCGGCATTTTTTAATTTACGTTGGGCGGTCATTATGACTATCACTTTCGACGCCCGGTTATTCGGGTTCGCTGCACTGAATGGCGCAGGAAATCAGCCGCCCCTTTAGCGCCGTGCGGCACCAGGAAGATGACGAGGAACAGCAGTATGCCGAACACGGCGCCGGAGAGACCTTTTGAAATTCCCTCCGCGATATTCGGCACGAAGATGATGAAGGCCGAACCGACGATCGATCCGGGCAGCCACCCCACGCCGCCGACCACCATGCCGAGAAACAGCGAGATCGCCAGCGTGATGGTGTAGCCGTCGGGTGCGACGAACTGCACGGCGATGGCGCCAAGGCCGCCGGCAACGCCGGTGATGCCGGCGCTGACGCCGAACGCCAGCGTCTTGTACAGCGCGACGTCGACGCCCATGGCGGAAGCCGCGATCTCGTTGTCGCGGATCGCCATGAAGGCGCGGCCGGAACGCGATTTCAGCAGGTTGACCGAGAAGATATAGATCGCGATCGTGACCGCGAGCGTGAAGTAGTACAGCCACATGTCCTGCGACATCGGCAGGCCGAACGGCGCATCGGGCTTGGTCACCACCAGGCCCTGCACGCCGCCGGTCCAGTGCTCGAAATAGCCGAGCTTCAGCAGCTGCGGCATCGCGGTCGCCAACGCAAACGTCGCCAGCGCCAGATAGACGCCGGAGAGGCGCAGCGCCGGCTGGCCGAACGCGAAGCCGAACGCGAAGCAGACGACGCCGGCGACGGGCAATGTCAGGGCGTAATTCATGCCCGCATGTTCCATCAGAATGGCCGAGGTGTAGGCACCGACTGCGTAAAACGCGCTCTGGCCCAGCGAGAACTGGCCGCTGCCGCCGGTCAGAATGTTCAGCGCCAGAACCGCCAGCGCGTAGATCAGCAACATCGTCAGCTGAAAGATGATGAAATTCTTCACGAACAGCGGGGCGATGACCAGCAATCCCAGCACCACGAGCGAGGTACCAACGCCCAGCGTCATGGCCCTTTTGGGAACGGCCTCGACCGCCGGTGCTTCGGTGACGACTTCCTCAATTGCGCTCATGATCAAACTCGCTTCACGATGGGACGGCCAAACAGGCCAGCCGGTTTGACGACCAATACGGTGATAATCAGCGCCAGCGCGATCGGCAGCTTCAGTTCATTGCCGACGCCGGGGATGTAGGTCCCGGCCAGATTTTCGAACACGCCGACCAGGAAGCCTCCGACCACAGCACCAAGCGGGCTGGTCAGGCCGCCGAGAACGGCGGCGGCAAATCCGTAGATCAGCACGCCGCCCATCATGTTGGGTTCCAGAAACACCACAGGCGCAATCAGGATGCCGGCGATCGAACCGATCGCCGCCGCCATTCCCCAGCCCAGCGCGATCATCCAGCTGGTGTTGATGCCGACCAGCCGTGCCGATTCAGGCAATGAGGCGGCCGCGCGCATCGCAAGGCCGATCCGGGTGAACTGGAAGAAGAAATACAGCCCGATCAGCAGCAGCACCGTGACGCCGATCATGCCGGCCTGATGGGTGGAGATGAGCTGGCTGCCGAGGAACGGCGAGGATCCGAACGGCGTCGGGTACTGCTTGATGGTGAAGTCCCAGATCAGGCCGGCGACGCTGTTGATGATCGCAAACAGCGCGATGAAGCCGGCGACGTTGGTCAGGATCGGCGCCTTGGCGAGCGGCTTGAACAGTAGCCGCTCGATGACGATGCCGCCGGCGAAGGAGAATGCCAGCGTGATCAGGAAGGCCCACCAGTAGGGGATGCCCCACTGCATCAGCTGCCAGGAAATGAAGGTCGAGAACATCGCCATTTCGCCCTGGGCGAAATTCAGATGGTCGATCGCCTGGTAGATCATGACCACGGCCAGCGCCATACAGGCATAGATCGCGCCGGTGGCGATGCCAGCCAGGACTTGATTGGTAAAAAGTTCCATGGCCGGCTCCTCAATAACCCAGATAGGATTTACGGACGTCTTCGTTGTTCGCGATCTCGGCGGCAGTTCCCGACATCACGATCCGTCCGGTTTCGATCACGTAGGCCTTGTCCGCGAGCTCCAGCGCCAGCTGCGCGTTCTGCTCCACCACCAGAATGGTGACCTTGTCCTCGCGATTGATCTTGCCGAGGATCTTGAACAGGTCGCGCACGATCAGCGGCGCCAGGCCGAACGACGGCTCGTCCAGCAGCATCAGCCGCGGGCGCAGCATCAAGGCGCGGGCGACCGCGAGCATCTGCTGTTCGCCGCCCGAAAGCGTGCCCGCCTGCTGGGTATGCCGCTCCTTGAGGACCGGAAAGTGATCGTACATGCGCTCGATGTCGGAAACGATGCCGGCCTTGTCGCTGCGGGTGATCGCGCCGAGCTGCAGGTTCTCCTCCACCGTCATGGTCGTGAACGTGCCGCGGCCTTGCGGCACATGCGCGATGCCGAGGCGGACGATGTTTTCGGTCGAGCGGCCGGTGAGGGGAGCGCCGTCGAACTCGATCGCGCCGGTCGAACGCACCATGTTGCAGATCGCGCGCAGGGTGGTGGTCTTGCCGGCGCCGTTGGCGCCGAGCAGCGTGGTCAGGCTTCCTTCATTGAGACCGAAGTCGAGGCCGTGAAGCGCCTGGACCTGGCCGTAATAGGCCCGGAGATCCTTGACGTTAAGCATCGCGGTCATTGGTCCTTGCTCCCCAGATAGGCTTTGATGACATCCGGGTCGGACTGCACTGCGGCCGGCGTTCCCTCAGCGAGCTTGCGGCCGAAATTCAGCGCGACCACATGGTCGGCGATCGACATCACGAGGCCCATGTGATGCTCGACCAGCAGGATGGTCATATGGCGCTCGTCGCGAATCCGGCGGATCAGGTCGCCCAGCACATGGACTTCCTCGTGGTTGAGACCGCCGGCGGGCTCGTCGAGCAGCAGGATCTTCGGTTCGGCAGCCAGCGCGCGCGCCAGCTCGACGCGCTTCTGGGTGCCGAACGGCAGCCCGGACACCACGGTGTGGGCGACGTCGTCGAGGTCGAGATAGCTGACGATTTCGTGGACGCGCTTGTTGAGCTCGGCCTCACCGCGGCGGACCCAACCTAATTTCAGCGAGTCGCTGATGATGTCGCTGTTGGTGCGGGCATGGGTGCCGACCCGAACGTTGTCGAGCACCGAAAGATTGGGAAACAGCGCAACGTTCTGGAAAGTGCGGCCGATGCCGATTTCGGCGATCCGGTGCGGCGGGCGCGTCAGGATGCTCTGGCCTTCCATCAGAATGTCGCCGGAGCTTGGCTGGTAGAGCCGGGAGAGGCAATTGAAGAGCGTTGTCTTGCCGGCGCCGTTCGGCCCGATCAGGCCGAGGATCTGGCCCTGATGCATGTCGAAGGACACGCCATTCAACGCGACGATACCGCCGAACACGACACTGACGTCGCGAACCGCAAGCAGGGG
>ORJL010561248.1_pt1 | contig 17194 bp, 4 predicted proteins | sample 1779941 | NCBI WGS metagenome assembly ORJL01 (sample SAMEA104232317, study PRJEB22302) | groundwater metagenome | biome: forest; feature: aquifer; material: groundwater | place: USA | collected 2011-08-07 | depth 5.8 m | reverse complement strand
GGGTTTGGCCAGCGGCAGGCCAGAGATGCGGCCGTGACTGGTGTGCTGGACCTTGCCGTCGAGGCGGAAGGAGGAGCGGATGAGTCCGTAGTGGCAGGCCCCGTGGGTCTGGATTTCGAGATGGAGATTGGCAGGCGTTGGCATGGTCGAACATCATGTAATGGGCACATACTGACGCAACATACAATGCACGTCAGGCGAACAAACACATGATGCATTGGCTACGTTTGAAATGCGCACACAGCTCAGATCAATGCTGGAGGCCCTAAACCTCACTTTTGGCTAAAGGAAAGTGCGTTTTCAGAACGTCTACCGCTATCCTCCGACAAAATGTCCTCCCCGCTGCCGCTGCGGCTTATGCGTGGTAAACAGCCTCCTGAGACTCCGCTCTACATTTAAAGCTTCAGTTGAGACAACCTCTGGATGCCCTCGCTAATAATGTCACGCACGACGCCCTCATTGGTTTTGCGCCATCGTGTGGCTCCCGCGAAGGCGTCGCCAACCGTGCAGGTATGCTGCTTCTTGATGAAATCCTCGAAGACCACTTCATTGTTTGGTAATCGCATCAATTTCCAATTTGTGGTCAGGGAGGCAGTCATGTTGAAGCCCGCCCTGGGGGGCCCGTACCCGACGACAGTCACCTCCAAAGAATAACCATCGGCGGTAGTTTCGGCCACATGAGCGAACACCTGAGATTTCCCGATGGCATCGCATAAGGCCCCGGTGAAGTCGGCATTGAGCACTCGAACGTGGTTCTCGACCTTGACCTCGCCGAGCACCTTGACCGTAACGGACGCAGCATGTCTCTGAGTCACTTCGAATGATCTCGGCACCATTTCTACCCGTTTAGCCATCAACGAGGAACATCCAGTTACAAATAGGGCCGAAACGAGAGATATACTACAGAACAAGGCCTTCGAGAATTTCATATATTAGTGTCTATTTTGTCGCGTTTTGTCGATTCTTAAGCTGAACAATAGTCTTGGTGATGGCCACCGCAGTCTCGTTCACCATGCCATCAATCGTCTTACCGCCGCCGAGCATGCCGCCCCAGGCCCACAGTTTGTTAAAGGACAGCGTACACAGTATATGACCATCTCCGCCATCCTTAAGAGTGACTTCGCCATTGAAGAAGGAAGGCCCGAGCCACATCGCGAATCGCAGATCAGCGCTTCCCGGGACATATTTCGAAATCGTACCCGTGACAATCAATTCCCGAGGCTGTTGCTTCCGCCTATCCCATCGGACTTCTTCAAAGAGGGCGGGGAAATCCGTGCGCAAACGCCCTGCGATATGCCCAGCAAAGGCCTTACCAAACTGGGCATCCACTTTAGTGACGTCCGGCGATACTTCAAAAGCCATCACCGACACCGATGTGTAATTGCTCAGATCAGTGTTGGCAACCTGGTCAAGCGGAAGGGTTCTCACATTCTCATAGGTGGCTGTCGAGGCGCACCCGGACATAAATAGCACGCTAGCCATGGCACAGCTCATTAGCAGAGCTTGATATACTGTCGTTTTCATTTGAGTGTTACTGATTGGAGTTTCTATTCCCTCACTGCCTTGAAGAAGCGGTGAGGCTCGCCTAGATTGGGCCACTCGATTCGGCGCAGGAGATTTGTGGGAGTGACCTGGAACGCGCGAATCCAGTCGATATGCGGCAAATCGTTGGTGCCGGTGAAGAGAGTGAATGCCTCACCGGACGGTCCGTAGAGGATGATCACGGGATTCACGCCAACGCCCGTTACGCCTTCCAACAAGGGTTCCTGGCCGACCACCACGACACGACCTGGCTGGCCGAAGGCGTTGGCTACAATCTGGCCGCTGGGCTTCAGGCCGTCGATATCGACGATCTCCAAGGGCACGAAGGCGGAGGATTGGTTGGACAAGGCTGTAAACACCAAACTGCCTGCGTTGGTCGGTCCGTGCAGGATGCGGTCGGCGGGAAGGTCAAACGCAACGCGGAATCGACCTGCCTCCAGGTTGGTCGTGTGTGGCGGCACAACCACCTGGTTGTCCACCGTAACCTGGAAGCTCGTGAACCGATCGGCCGGGTAAACCACTGTAAAGGCCAAATTGGTCAATTCTACCGTCGAGAGCAACTGGATGGGAACAGCGCCGCTTTGACCGGCGGCGAGCACCGTGCTGCCCAGGCTGGCCTCGACACATTCGTAAACGGTCACGGTGAAACTCCGAGTATCGCTCAGGGGCGGCGTGCCGTTGTCGCTCACTCGGACGGTGATCAGGTTCGTGGTGCTGCCCTGAGAGGGGACGGGAGTCCAGAAGAACTTCCCCGTTTCCGGGCTGATGGAGGCTCCGCTCGGTCCGGATACCAGAGCGAAGGTAAGTTTCTGTTTGGGCAGGTCAGCATCGGTGGCCACATTCGTGATCACGAGCATCTCGTTTGCTCGAGCAAACCGATCCTCGATAGGTTGCAGCACCGGCGCATGGTTGCTGATAACCGTGGTCGCGGCGTCGGGAACAGCGGGCGCCGATTCAAGGTTACCCACGTTGTCGCGGGCGATGCTGTAAAAGGCGTAGGTGTGGCCGGCTTGGCCCGAATACACTCCCGTCGTCATCTCACTGTTGGCCAGCCACAATTGGTAGGCCTCGCCGTTGTCGGACACGTAGATATCGTATCCCTGCACGCCTGAACCGCCAGCATCATCCGTGCCTGCCCACGATACCGCGAACTCGTCCGACAGCACCACCGAGGCCAACCTAGCCACGGAGCTGCTTGGCGCGCCACTATCAATGGTGTTCCAGACCGGGTTGGTTTCGATCGGCTCATTGTTGTCGAAAACGATGGTTGCGATGTTCGTGATGACGGTGCCGGTTCGCACTCCTGTCACAGGCTGAACCGTGTAGGTCACATATCCTTCGCCACGGTGCGTGGCGTCATTTGGCGGAAGCAGACCGATTTGCGCGCTTTCGGGGGGGGCACCTGTTGTTCGGTCGATCGCTCGCAGCGTCCAACGTATTTCGCGAGCCTGAACGTCCACGAAGGCGGTGACTTCAGCGAGTAGGTTGGTGCCCAAGGCAAAGCGCGTTTGGTAGAAGCTCACGTTTGAGGGAGCAGTGACGTGGTAACCGCCGCATGCAATTTCTCTCAAGAGTACGGAGCGGGGATCAAGGCCAGAACCGAGCTTGTCCACAATGTAGACTTCACGGGCAACTGCCGAAGCGTCCGCCACGTTTTCGAAGTGCACTGTATAGTGAGTAGCATCGTGCTCCGCCACGAATCGTGATGTCCCTACGCCGGACGGGCCAACTTTCTCGTTCGGGTCTTTTGGTACCGGCACTCGAACACAGGCTCCAATGCATCCTCCTAGGCCCCCCCCCGGGCTTGGAGTGAAGAATGCACACGGGTGCCAGAACATGCCAGGTGGGCAGTCTTGAACGCAAAGAGAGCATTTCAGCGTTGCCAGAGTACTCGCCACCGCACACCTTGTCCAACATAGCCAGTCCGTGGGGTTCCTTAAGCAGCTCAAGCAAGTGGCAGTAGCGCTGAGCCACAGAATCATGCAGTCTTCCAGACAATCACTATATGCATCTTTTGCCACCCTACGTCCCAGCTTTCCCCCCGTAACTCCTAGTGTGCTAAAGCCAACATCGATGAGACCTGCTTGCGTGTAGATGTCGCGCATGTAATTCCACCATAGTTGTTCGTCTCCCAAAAGGGACTGCAATTCCGGAGGTACGAGACCGTATACTCCACTGAGAATGGTCTGCCTCTGTTGTTCTGTAGCTGTCACCAGATATGTGTGAAAATCTTGCTCACTTAACGGGCGTGCTGCCATTTGTATTGGAAACTGCCCACCTCCAAACCCCTCCGCAAGAAGCTCAAAAGGTATAAGGCTTCCAGGCTCTACGTTTCTTACAATGTGCATGCTTCCAGAGTATTCGCCACTGCTACCAGAGAATCCACTCTCATAAAGTGTCTCGTAATGATTGGTTTCACCAGCTCCAGCCCTATCTAAACGCTTCAAAGTAACGTCTGCTTTTCGACCAAGGTGGCCAATAAGTAGGCAATAAGGAACATCGACGTTCCCGCTATTTGCTAGGACCGCCTCGGTGCGAAGCGGGGTTCCCAACCGGGGTTCGAGATTTCCCGCCGCGGCAACCTGTACTAGGAGTCCCGTCGCGTTCTCGACGTTTACCGGACCGCTGCGCGTGGTGTGGGTGAAGTCGGCATTGGTAAGTGAAACGTCGTAGGCTCCATGAGGGGCATTGGTTAGGTAGAATCGCGCCTTAACGGTTGAAGGATCAATTACCACAACCTTCGCAGCTATGAGATGTGTGCCGCCCCTGCTGATGGTGACGGCAGCTCCGGGTTGGAACTTCGCACCTTTCAACGTAATGGTCACTTGTCCATTGTCCCCGATACGAGACGGGGTTACGGATCGAATTCCAAACGGGATGGTTGCTGCCTCGATTGTGTATGCCGCCAGCGAGACTGGCACGTCCTGTCCACGGGCTAGGTTGTAGTAGTAGCCTGCACTTGTGTCCGGCACTGTGTTCTGTTGGTCCGGCGCGAACGGATTGGAGTAAACAAAGTCGTACTGCGCACGGTTGGGCACTGCAGCGAAGCGCGTGAACAACTCGTTGAAGCCGTTGGTGGCGACGCTGTCGAGAGTGACGGCCAACGTTTCGTTGCTGGGCGTGTTGACCCTGTAAAAGTGCTCGGCGCCGGTGGAGAGTTGGTTGGTGTAGGGCACGCCGAGTTGAAGTTCGATCATCTCGATTGGGAAGGTCTGCCCGGAGACGCCCACGTTATTGGCCTTATCCCCTTCTGGGAGACAGTTGTGGATGTCGTCGCGGACGATCACGTAATAGGGTCCGGGCACCACAGCGGGAACCGGGACGGTGAGACTCCCGCTGTAGCTTTCCCAAGGCCCAAGGCTGCGGTTGATCGCCACCTTTCCCAAGAGCGTATCGTCGATGTCCCAACTGGGGTCTGTGGAGAGGAAAAGAGTGTCTTCCCATCGGCCATTCACGGGGTTGGCGCTCTGGTTGAGCACGGTGTAGCTGACGGTGGCTGATTCTCCAACAAGCTTTTTGTCCGACGGGGGGCTAACGGCGGTGACAACAAGGTCGGATAGCGGTGGCAGGTCCACGTTGATGACGGTGGAGCGGGCGAGGTTGTTGGCCTCGGCCTGGCGCTCATAGACGCGATCCGTGCTGTCGGCCAGCACGAACACGTAAACGGTGCCGTAGAGACTCGACGGGATGTTGAAGGCGTTGGTGACGGCGTAACTGGAGCCCTGGTCGAGTCCCTCCCTGTGCTCGACGTAGCCCAGATAGAGATCTGTGCTGCGCTCGAATACTTCGTCGAACGAGAGATACACGGCGTCATACCAGTTCCGAGGGGTGGCAGAGCCGTTGTTGAGCACGGTCCAGGAGATGGGCATTGGCTGGCCGCTGAGGGCCTGCGCCGGTACATGGATGGCTGTGACGAGCAGGTCGGGCGTCGGCGAGAGATAGATGTAAAGCGGGAAGACGCCGGCAGAATCGTTGTTGTCCTCCCGTGATTCAGGGACCTGGCCGATGCCATCGGCGCTGACAATCAGGTAGTAATCACCCTGCGCCTCCCACGGTAGCGAAAGGGCGTTGGTGACGGTGTAGGCGGCGCTAGCAGAAAGTCCCCCGGAATGGACATTTGTGCCAATCAGGATGGAATTCGTGCTGAGTTGCGGTTCGCGTGAAAGATAAATGTAGTCAGACCATGAACTCGGGTTGGCTGGGCTGTTGCCGAGGTTGCGGACGGTCCAAGAGACGAGGAGGTTCTGGCCTGAATAGGCCTCGTTGGTGACCGCAATGCCGGTGGCGACGAGGTCAACATCCGGACGGATGACGGTGATCTGGCCGGCTCGGCGGTAATTATTCGTTTTGGCCGCACCTTCGTAAACCTGACCGCCCGCATCGGTCTGGACGAACACAGAGTAGCTGCTTGCGGCTGTGGCGCCGGGAATGGGGATCGACACGCTCTGGGAATAGGCCTGATTTGTGATCAAAGCACCACTGTGATCGAAGGTGGCGATCGCTGAGTCGTCAGCGTTGCCGAAGACGGCGTCGCGGGAGAGCACCACTCGGTCAGCCCATGTGGAAACGGTGGTCTGGCCAAGGCCGATATTCCGAACGGTCCAGGTCACCGGAAGGGATGTTCCAGCGATATAGGTGCCAGCAGGCGCGCCGCCGGCCTCCACCACGAGGTCCGGCGGCATGGACTTAATGGCTATTTGGTTTGCACCGTGGGCGATGTTGTTGGATTCGTCTTGCTCGAAGACGACGTTTCGAGAATCGGTAACGACAAGGACATAGAACTTTCCGGCAACACCGTCGGGGAGCCGGACGGTCAAGCTATTGTCGTAGGCGGAACGGCCCGCCAACGGGGCTGTATGCTCGGATTCGCCCAGGAAGAGGTCGTTGGTGTCGAGAGTCTCGTTGACGGACAAGTAGAATGCATCACGCCAGGCAGTGTTGGGGATCGAATTCGTGCCGGTATTCATCACGATGCACGAGATTGAGAGATCGAAGCCGGATAGTGCGTTCGTCGGATGGTCGATCACGGAGACCTGTAGGTCGTTGGAGGGGAGTTGGAGAGCAAGCGGGCTCACGCTCCGGGCGAAGTTATTCGACTCATTCTGCTCGGGTACCCCGCCCTGGCTGTCGGTGAGAACGAATAGGTAATAATTGCCGTGCAAACCAATGGGCAGGCGCAAGGTTACGTTGTTCGTGTAAAAGCCCCCCGGCAACAACTGGCCGGAATGGCCAGCGGTTCCGAGCAGCGTGGCGCTGGATACATTAAGCGCCGGACTGGAAGAGAGATAGAAGGCATCGGTCCAGGAGCCGGCAATGGTCGGCGACGGGCCGGTGTTGGTGACCGAATAGACGACGGAGAAGTCGAATCCGGACAGAGCGCCGGAAGGAACCGTCACGCTGGCGACTCTCAGGTCAGCCAATGGCAAAATGTTGACTGGGAACGCGCTGGCCCGGTGGTTGTTGGTCTTGTCGAGTTCGAATACGCTGTCCTGGCTGTCGGCCAACACAATGAGGTAACGGTTGCCGGTGACGTTTTGCGGAATGCGCACGTTAGCGGTGCCATCGTAGGCGTGCCCACGCAAAAGCTGCCCGCTGTGGGGAACCGAGCCGAGGTAGGTATCGACGTAGGGATCGAAACTGGCGTCGGTGGAGAGATAGAAACCGTCCTGCCAGGAATAATTGGGGGTGTCGTTCGCGCCGTTGTTCGAGACGCGGTAGTTGACCGGAAGGTCGAACCCGGCGCAGACGTTTGATGGCATCGAGACCGAGATCACCTCGAGGTCGGGTGGCGGGGTAAGATGAATTTCGGTGGGATGCGTGCTGGCGCCGTAGTTGTTGTTTTCGAAGACGTATTCCCAGGCGTCGTTGTTGGCGTCGGCTTGAACAAGGAAGTAGAAATTTGTTCCGCTAACACCAACCGGCAGAATCACCTGCTGGCTGTTCGTATAGGCTTGGCCCGTTTCCATCGCACCACTATGTGGTACCGACGCCAACGGTGTCATATTGGGGCCGGGAGTTGGGCTGGTTGAAAGGTAGATGCGATCCTGCCACGCGGATTCGCCCGTTACCCAACTGCCAGCATTCGTGACCGACCAGGTAATCGTCGCGGGTTGACCAGAGAATCCCTCGTACGGGGAGAAAACAGACCGAACTTGGAGGTCAGGCCAGCCCGGCAGATTGACTTGGATCGGATTGCTGGCGCGGGTGTTATCGCCGTCGAGACCGCCTTCGTTGACGCGCTTTCGGTAATCGGCCTGGACAAGGAGATAGTAACTGCCCTGGATGCGTATGGGGAGCATAAAGCTGAGCCGGCTGCTGTAGGCCTGATTCGCGGCCAGGAATGTGGGATTGGGAACCGCACCCAACAAAACATCGGATGTGTCCCATTGCGTGTCGGTGGACAAGAACACGGCATCTTCCCACTGGGCGGATTCCGTGGACCGTGGCCCGGCATTGGTGACAACCCAGCGGGCCTCGATCTGCTGCCCGGCAAAGGCATTGGTTGGGGTGAAAACGTCCGAAACCTGAAGATTTGGATACGGGGCGGGCGTGATGACGATGGGATAGCGGGTGATGGCGAAATTGTTCGAGTAGGAATACTCACTCATGCCGCGGTCGTAATTGGCTTCCGCCACCAACCAGAACGTGCCGACGAAGGAGGGCGGGATAAAGATGTTCTGTGAGCGAGTAACCGAGCTATCCACAAAAACTGACGTAGAGACCGGATTCGTGGATATCGCACTATCTCCCCCGATCCGATTGTCCGCTGAAAGCCAGATGCGGTCGGCCCAGTCCCCGACGGCACCGGCTGTGCCCGAATTGGAGATGGTCCATGAGACCCGAACCAACTGGCCGGCAATGGCGTTGGTAGGCGCCACCACGTTGGTGACCTGGAAATCCGGCGCGCTAAACCGAGCCGTAACTTGCCGGTCGCGGTTCATCAAAACGGTGGTCACCGGGGCGTTGGTATTGGCGACGCCATCACCCAGCCACCCTAGGAACCAGTTCTCCAAGCCCGATTCGGCGGTGATGGTCGCAATCTGGCCGTCAGGATAGTCGCCACCCCCGGTCACCACGCCGCTGTCTGCAGGATCGGCGGCCACGCTCAGATGCCAGACCTTGACGAATTTGGCCGTCACGGTGCGCGGTCCGGTCATCAGGATAGTGGTAATGGCGGCGTTCGTGTCCTCGATCGTATCGCCGATCCACTGGGCAAACTGGTAACCTGGCGCGGCTGTAGCGGCGATGGGCACGCGCAAGCCATCGGGGTAATTGCCCGCGCCAGTAACGGCGCCACCGTTCGTGGGCGTCTGGGCCAAAAACAGGGGCCAGAGGTTCGTCAGGCCCACTTCTCGAATGTAAACGCTCACCGGACCGTCACAACTGGCACCAAAAATACCCGGGATATCCTGGCAGATTTGCACTTGGCCCTTTGTCGGGTCACAGTTATCCCAATAGTGGATCAGGCATTTTGCAGTTCCGGAGGGTCCGCTGCTGCCACCCACGCCGTATAGTTGCTGTTCACCACTAGGAGTCACCTTGAAGCTCTTTTCCCCGCCGTCACCAGAATAATAATACGTCCCATAAAGGTCCTTGCCGGTGGTCCAACTCCACACGAGTTTGCTGATGGGCGACCGGTACCAAAGCGAAGTGTTGTTCTTTACATACAGGTATTCGCGGTAAAGATTCGTGTTGCCATTTAGAGGACTGTTGGAGATGGGCGCCGTCAGTTTCGTCCAGCCACCGCCAGAGAGGGACATCAGGCAATAAATGCTGAGAGGGGCCTGTCCGCCGGGTCCATCAGGATCGATGGTATAAACGCCATTGTTGGTGTGACCCATCTCGTAAAGCTGCCTCGCGGACATCGGATATTGCATCACCTTGAGAATCGCTTCTTGGGACGCGCGCGACACGACCGAGTTGCTTATCAGACAACGGTAGCCACCGGTGTCGGCCAATTGAACATTGGTGAGCGTCAACACATTATTCGTCGCGCGCGCGATGTTGATGGCGTTATGCTGCCATTGATACCTCAACTCCTCCTCGCTGGTTGCGCTTGAGATAAACGCGACATTCTCGCCAATGAAGACGTCGCGATTCGTCGGCTGAACGGTGATGCGTATTTCAGCGTCCAACAGAAAGTGGAGCAAGGTCACGTATGCTCCCCCCCCGCTCACTCCGTCACCACTCCAGCCGACGGCAAGATTGGCATTGTCCAAGATCGCGCAACCGTGAAGTCCTCCGCTGTCGGTGGTAATCTGGGAGCCTGTGGTGTATTTGTTCACCCGGAGCTGGTGACCGACCGGAACCGCATTGGCGTCAAGCATCCTGCCGCAGACGTAGTTCGATTCGCGCCAGGTGATAAACATCCCGTTGGCGGGACCGACCGCCAGGTTCGGGGCTGATTGGCTTGGCGCAGCATTTTCATTGACAAGAATCTCAGCGGACACCGGGCTGCCGTCAGGACCAAAGCGCCTAAGAAAGATGCCTTGACTGTCGGCAGAACTCGCGCCGCTCCAGGCAACAATCAAGCGGTTGTTCTGGTCGTATTGAGCACTGGGAGAATAGCAGGACGATATGCCTGTCGAGTTCACTTTGAAGTCCGGCCCAAATGGCGTGGATTCACTCGATCGATAACAACGCGCATAGATGTTGCCTCCAGCCGGCCAGGCGATGGCAAAACATCCATCTGGACCATAGGCGACGGAGGGATGGTACCAACCGCTCACGTAAGAGCCAACCTGGAACACATTACCCGCGTTTCCATTCGCATCATAGCGGCGCGCATAGACCGCCGAATCGGTCGTGCCAAATGCAATCACGAACTCGCCGTTGGCGTGCGAGGCTACAGCGGGCCAACCGTTCAGATTGGCGATGCTCAACTCACCACCGACAGGGCTGAGAGTATTACTGAATCGCTGGCCGTGGACGTATGATGACGCGCCGCCCCAGGCCGACACCAGAGCACCGCTCGGCAACGCGGCGGACGACGGGCCGTACTGCCATCCGCCTGAACCATACGGGTGGAGGCTAAAGGCTCCGCTCAGGGGGTTGCCGTTCTGGCCATAGATGCGGCCGTAGCAATCCGTGGGTCCACCCTCATGCCAGGAAACGGCAAATGAGCCGTTCGAGAGCACCGCAAGATTAGCGCGCTGATTGGATTCGAACCCGCCGCTGTTCACCTTGGACTCGGTTCGAAGATATTTGCGTGTGCCGATCAAAACGACATCTGGCGCCGTTGATGGGTCGATCTCAACCACGGCATTAGGCCACATTTCATTATACTCGTCGTACCATTCTCCATTCCGCCCCATGTAAACGTAGTTCTCTTCCTCGAAACCCGATGGTTCACCAGTCGCCCAGTGGCGGTACGCGCTCTGCTCCCCGCTCATCCAGGCGAATGAGCCTGGCTGTTCGAAATCCGCCAACCCGATCCACACGTACGGCGCCCCACCCCCGAACGTTGCCCACACCCAGGCGTTCTCAGCGGCGTCGTTGATCGTGGCCAAGTGCCCCCCCAGCGAGACCGCTTCCGACTCCGAGGCGATCCAGGTGTTCTGGCCCAAAAAGTAGTAAACATGCCCGTTGGCTGGGTTGGTAATCGGGCCGGCGACGACACCGGCGCGCAGCGACGGCTGACTGGCAAGGAAGGTCGTGGCGAGTGCAAGAAGGCAGATGCGGATGCTCCTGAGCGCTGAGGCTGGTGTCGCACGCCTTGAGCAGGGTATCCGGAGTGCTGATGCCCCTAGCGTGACATCGCGCGGAGCTGGGTGGTCTGTCGCCGAGCCTTGAGGTGCGATTCCGATTTTCATGGCCAGGAGGAATTGGAGGGTTGGGGATATGCGAAGGATTGGGCGTTACATGGCGGGCAAGCAACCTGGATGCAACGTGCGGGCAGTCGCGGTGTTGGTGGCAGGCAAAAGCACGGTTGATCCAGACTCGGGAGGACCCGGACCTCTCTTTGCGACGTCCGAAGCCGGACGACCGGCGGGGATCGACAAGGCCCGCCCCCCTTCGTCAGAGTCTCCGTTGTGCTGGCGAGGAGGGATGCTCGCCCGGTCCACGAGTCATTCCCTCTCGAACAAGCGCGCACGACCGGCGCCCACAGGAATGGAGACCTTTGAGCTCCTTGGAGTCCATCGCAGCCAGGCATATCCCCCATTCTAGAACGAATAGCCAAGCCCGCCGAAGAGGGACACCGCATTCCCGAAGTCAGCCCTCACCTCCTTAGGCCCTGCGGTTACCGAGTAATGTCCCAGGCTCTGCCAGCCCGCTCCCACGAAAACATCCCAATTCCTGCATACCGACAGGGACAACTGCCCTTCTATGAACCCGCCAATCAGCCATTCGCTGCGACTGGCGCTCGCCGACCCACCCCCGCCAGTGCTGATCGTCTCGCTATAGGAAAACTCACCATCGGCCAGAAGGGCTGCAAATCCGCCCTGAATCTGCGCCTTGATCCGCTGTGTGATCGGCAGTTCGATGAAAGGTCCGAACTTGAACCCATACAATTGCCCGTCCACCTTCATCCGTTCGGTGGCGCTGGCTGCAATATTGATGGGACTGCGCGAACTCGGCGCGTCGGGGATGAGCAAGGGCAGCGATCCACCGGGCACGGGGCTGGCTCCGTAATACGGGGCGCCTGGAATGATGGGCAATCCGGCGAGGTTGTAGGTGTCTTTCAGTCCGGTAGTGGCACCGTTGATGGTACTGTTATTCTGGATATCGAGCGCCGTCACTCCAAAGGCACCGAGCAGCCCTATGGCCATCTGATGCTTCGGACCAAGCTCGAAGTGACTCAAAACACGGCCGTAGCTGATCTCGAACCCATACTGCGGGTCACCATCCCGTTGTTCGGTGAGGCCATCAGCCGGGGAATTTACAGTGCTGAGCTCGAGAGTTGTTCCGACCACGCTCGCGGGATCCTGAAAGCCCCAGTTCCAAGTCACGTTGCCCGCGTTGCCGCTATCGTCCACTTTCACGTAGCCATTGTCATAGACGTGATCAACGCCGTGAACACCCACGCCCGGTCCGGGGTTCACGGCGCTGGTTTGGTGCCTAAACTGGGCCGATACATTGAACAGGAATCGTCCGCTGACGCTAACCCGGTTATTGTCCCCAGGAGGCTGTGATTCGAGCTTGAAATCCGCAGCGGATGCGCAAGTCACGGCCATCGTCCCCATCATCACCGCCTGGTGCCATTGCTTTTGGTTCGTTTTCATCGTTGCCGTCTGTTTGAGTGTTCAGCGGTTGTGTATATTATTGAGCCTCCATGGCTTGGTAGAAGCGGATTGTGGCCTGATCCGGCCTGCTCTCGGTGCCAGGTGGACCGGCGTCACTCCATACCACATATGCTCCCGTGCCAGGTATCGGTGGATACGCAGTGTGCCAGCTAGGATTGGAAAGGTCGCTCGTGTATTGAATGTAATATATCTGCCCCGATTTACTTAGAAACGTCACATAGAAGACTCCATTTGCGTACTTCAAGGACTCTCTCGCAATTGCTATCGGAGTTCCTTTTAGTGTCGGTGGAGGCGGCAAGGCCACCTCGATCATTTCGTAGCGCGGCCTGGGGGTGGTGATTCGGTCACGCACAATGTACTGCACAAACATATCAAGAGGAGTGCCACCAGCCACGGGACCGCGCACCAAAAGGTAGGGCACACCATTCGTTGTTGCTGTTTGGTTAAAGACTTCGATCGGGCGCCCCTTGGAATCGTTGCCGAGATCGTATACCATGACCATCAACGCACGATTAGCGGGGATGCCCTGTGGGGGCACTGCCAACGTAAGCGAGCCTTCGAACAACCCGTTTACAGCGCTGACACCATCCGGCACCGGTTTTGCTGTACGCACCGAGACTGTGCCGTTGACGATGTCAAACGGCAGTGGTGTCCCGGCTGAGTCTAACACCTGCGCGTCGTTGACGATGGATATCAGAAGAACAGCTTCGTTTGTCCATCCTTGCGCCATGTTCACCTGGACCACTACCAGATCACGCAACCCCGCCTCGAAGACCTGATTCGTCGGCAGAGTGAGCTGCATCCACAACCTGCCATTGGCGAGATTGCTGCTTAACAGGGAGGCGTTAGTTGCCGCCTCGCCAACGGTCTGAGCTACAATGGTCGCCGCCGTGTTGTTAATCCCTAATGTGAACGTGACACGGTTTTCGTCTCCCGCACTAACGAGGGTGATAGGCACGTGAACCGTACCGCCTGGAATCGTGTTGGTGCCGGTCACCCGTAGCGCCCGGTTCACAACCAGCAACGTGGCGTTTTGGCTCTCGGCCGAACCGCACTCATTCGCGACATGCACCGCATAGTTCCCTGCCTGATTGGTTTGAACGCTGGATAGAATCAGTGTGGCGTTGGTCTCGTGCTGAATGTCCCCCCCGTTGTTGCGCCATTGATAGGTCATCGGCTCGGTGCCGCGAGCGGAGACGCTGAATTGCGAATTGCCGCCCGGAATGACCGCGGTGCTGACGGGCTGGGCCACGATCTCCGGCGGCGTCTTAACAGTTACCTGCGCCACCGCGCTAGTGACGCTTCCGGCATAGTTCGTAATCACGACGAGGTAACCACCGGCATCTTTTTCCACGCTGACATTCGTGCGCACCAGCGTGGGAGTCTGGCCAATGAAGACAGCATTCTTCCACCAGTGATAGACGAATGGCTGAGTCCCCGCAACAAGCGCGGTGAGGGTGACGGTGGCGCCGCCACAGACGCTCACGCTCTGAGGTTTCTGAGAGATAGTCGGAGGAACGACTACTGTCAACTGAGCGGTCCGGCTCGTAGCGATTCCGGCTAGGTTCGTGACCACAAGGTCGTAGCTCCCCGCGTCAGCAGGTTGGAGATCCGAAAGCGTCAGGACGAGTTCGGTTCGCCCAGCCATCGTCACTCCGTTCTTGCGCCATTGACAACTGAGCGGAGGGGTGCCACTCACTTCGACAACAAACTGCGCAGTGGATCCCGCCGCCAGTGTGATGTCCTGTGGTTCACGAGTTATTATGGGCGGCAACGCCACCGTCAGCATCGCAGCTTCGCTGGTCACCATGCCCAGCCTATTTGAAGCAACCAGCGAATATGCACCCTGGTCGTTGGTGGAGAGACTTGCCACGGTCACTGTGGGTGTATCAGCCCCACTGATGCGACTGCCATTGACCAGGTTAGCTCCGTTAAAGCGCCACTGATAGACGGGCACAGGCCAGCCAGTGACGTTGGCAGAAAAAGTTACCGAACGCCCGACGGGGACGGCCTGCGAGGGTGGTTGTCCCACAATCTTGGGTGCTTCGTCCTGCAACACAACCGTCAAGCTGACCTCCGCGCTGTTGGTGGAGCCAGCGGTGTTACTGATCGTTACTGAGAACTTCGCGCCGTTATCGTTAGTTCTCAGGTTGAGCAGCGTCATCAAGCTGCCGCGGCTTCCGCTGATGTTCGCCGAGTCGCTCAAGGCCGTCCCATTGCGCCTCCACTGGTAGGTGAGGGGCGCGGTACCGGCGGCCACTACTTCAAATACCGCACTGCCATTCTGAACCGCCGTCTGCGACGAGGGTGGCTGGACCAACCACGGTGGCACCAATACCGTGAGGTGAGCAACATCGCTGTTCGTTGCTCCCACAGTGTTGCTCACCCGGACGCTATAGCCGCCGGCATCGTTAGTCGTAACCCCTTGAATGGTGAGGCGATCACTGGCAACGCCAGTAATCCTGCCGCCGGTGGTCACTTCCTGACTGTCCTTGAACCATTGATATTGGAGCGGCGCAGCGCCAGTCGCTGTGACTTGGAACGACACGGTTAGGCCTCGTGTCGTTGTCTGGTTCTGGGGTTGCTGGGTGAACGCCGGAGGCACAAGAACGGTTAAAGTGGCGGTTGAGCTGGTGGTCTTGCCCGCGGCATTGGATAGAACCACATCGTAATTTCCGGAGTCAGACGGTTGAGCGTGTATCAAGTCCAGGACACTGGTGGTCTTGCCCGACAGATTCCCCCCGTTCTTACGCCATTGAAACGCGAGCGGCGCAGTGCCTATCGCATCGACAGTCAATTGTGCCGGCGCCCCAGCGATGACCGTAATGTTCTTCGGCTGCGATGTGATTTGCGGCGGAACAAGGACGGTGAGAACCACATTGTCGCTGATAACCGGTCCCGCAGCATTACTGACCACAACAGAATACACTCCGGCATCGGCGGGTTGGCAGTTGACAATCGTGAGTGTTGCGCTGGTCCCCCCTGAAATGCGGCTGTCGGTCGCGACGTTAACGCCATCTTTGCGCCATTGATACGTTACCGGCTGAAGGCTGTTAACAGTCACGGTAAAAGTCGCCACGTTTCCATTTGTGATGGTCTGGGTGACCGGCTGGCTGGCGATCGTGGGCGGAACCGGACTGATATTGCCTTCGATCAGTTCGTAGAGTTCCGGATTTCCACGGCTATCAGTGCGTGTTTTTTTGATCATGCCAATTCCCTTGGCCCACCATTGCTCGTGATACCTGGTCGTCCCTTTAATGCTGTCTGAGATTCTAATATGCAGGCACTCCTGGAAAGTGCCCGCCGGCACTGCAACATCTTCTAGAGCTAAAACCTGGAACGTGAAGGTTGCTACCCCCATATAAGCCGCGTCCTCATACATATCTTTGCTCGACGTGACAAGCTGGCCAATCGTAAGCTGATCCTGAACTAACCAGCCACCATCTGCTCTGAGCCTTTGCTGATTGGGATCAGGAACCGTTCCAGGATCGTCATCGGATCCCCACATCGTCCATCCACCCGTTAGAGTATAATACTCGTACCAGGAATCATCCGTGGAAATGACCTTCCCGGCGCGGTAAGTACAGTAGGCCTCGTATAGGGAGATTACATTGCGAGTGTAGGTGGTGATGGGACTGCGACCGGTGTAGCAGGTGATCGGGAACGAAGTTGACTCAACTCGGATCAATAGGTTGGTCGGAGAGCCACGTACGTGGGTGTACTTGTATATCCATTGGTTGCCCACCTTTATGGGATGGAAATAGTCTAAAAGCCTAACCGTGTTCGAAGAGGTGCCGGTGACAGTTAGTATCGCCACGCCGCTGGTTGTTGTGCCTGCAGAGTTGGACACAAGTACATCGTAGTTCCCAGCGTCCCCGATCTGCACGTTGGCAAGGGTAAGCGTGGCGGTTGTCGCACCTGAAATACTCCCGCCATTTGCCAGGATTGCGCCGTTCTTGCGCCATTGGTAGCTGATCGGCGCCGTGCCCGTGGCCGCCACGCTGAAGATGGCTGTGCTGCCGACCAGGTTCGTCCGGCTTGCCGGCTGGCTGGTGATGGTGGGGGCAGTTCCGGTCAAGTTCGCCACTGGCACGCCCCCCACCGTTCCGCCGGTGAGCTGCTCCCAGCCCACGATGGTCATGAACTGGTTGTAAACGGCCACTTTAATCAAGCCTACATTCGGCGCCAGAACGTAAGTGTCACCGGTGAAAGTGAATGGCTCCTCACCGGGTGGAGAGGCGGTGACGGTGATGCTGACCTGGCGGCAGTTCTCGAACCGGCCGGCTGGGACAGTCACCGCGCCAACCTGGGTGACGGTGATATCGGCGGTTCCCGGGATAGTATAGCCGCCGCCGCTCCCGGTGCTGCTCACGACCTGGTGTCCTCCCGCGGCCAGAAGGCTCTCGCTT
>ORJL010301065.1_pt1 | contig 17195 bp, 15 predicted proteins | sample 1779941 | NCBI WGS metagenome assembly ORJL01 (sample SAMEA104232317, study PRJEB22302) | groundwater metagenome | biome: forest; feature: aquifer; material: groundwater | place: USA | collected 2011-08-07 | depth 5.8 m | reverse complement strand
TTAGGTTTCGATTAGGGCGGTGGAGGTATTAAGGCGTTTTGCGGGTTTGGAAAGTTCGCGCAAGGCGTCATTCGCCACGAAACGCGCCGCCTTGCTTTTAGGGTGCGTTTTTAGGATGGTCTTCGCGGTTTGGATTGCCTTGTTTCTCAATGCGGGGTTGCGCTTGCCGATTTGCCGCAGGGCCCAGTTGACGGCTTTTTTGACGAAGTTGCGCTCGTCGGCGGCGTATTGGATTATGAGGGGCAGGAAGGCCTCGAATTTTTTGTCGGTTTTCGTTTCGGGTTCTGCGGGCTTGCCGTTTTTTGGGGCTTTGCCGGCTTTTTCGTGCCAGGCCAAGGTGGCCATCAAGGCAAAGCCGGCGCGGCGTTCGAATTCTTTTTTGTGGTGCGCCCATTGGGCGGCTTTTTGCCAGGCCAGGGGGTTCTTGTCGAAGAGGTTGCCGCAGACTTGGTCGCACACGTCCCACGAGTCGAAGTCGGTCATCCAGGCATCCATTTGTTCGGAAGTGAGTTGGTCCGGTTCGCCGACCATGGACGCCAAGAGGCGGGCTTCGTGGATACCGCTTTTCCAAAGTTGCAAGGCCAATTCGTGGTTGCTTCCAATTTCCTTAGTCATCTTTCGAAGGACCGGAACCGGGATCCCTAGAACTTTTCCACCGGTGATGCCGAAGCGCTTCATGCCGAGTGCGTTGGCCGGATTCCTCATTTTTTCCAGTTTGTGAATAACGTCGACTGACTTCATCGCTTCCCTTGTCTCCTCACGTCCTGTGTTTCATTTTGTGTTAGCCATGTTGAGGTTGCTTTTTTCATTCGAACCTGCTTTGGGAAAACATCTGCCAACGCTGCCTGGCTCGTTTTTTTGACTTCATTTTTTGGCGTAATGACCCTGGGTTTCATTCGGTCATCCGGGTGGCCGATGAGGGTTATTGCGTCTATTGGAAACGCTTGTGGTTTGAACGGACTGCGTTCGCGCTTGACAAAGAGACGGGCCAGAATTCCCGAAAGTTGGCTAATTCTATGGTCGAATTTTAACGCACGAATTCTTTGCTTCGGACTCATGGCTTCACTAAATGGGTTGGTATAGCCCGTAATCCTTCGCAACCATTGTTGAGGCCGATTCATTACTTGCAATCGATCGTACAATCCGGTGCTAATGGCGATGGGTTTCCCGTCGCTTTTTCTTCCGATAAGCACCAATCCGTCATCGATACCTTCGGCTCCCTCGTGTCGCACTTTTTCCTCCAACAACGTTGATTTTCCGATTCCAATTGGCCCTGAAACCACGTGGGTTTTTCCATCTTTCTTGAATGCGATTCCGTGCATGACGTAAACTTCTTGTAAGTCGAACTCTTTCCTTATTCTTTCTAACTCCGGGGCGACTTTGGGGTCTATTGTTCCGGTTGCCCAGGCCCAGATATGTGCGTGTATCGCTCCGGGCGGCATTTTCCTTAGGAACAACTTCGTCCATGTCTTCCGAAGAAAGGCTTTGATGGCCATGATGTTGTTAGTCCTTCTTTATCGCACGAACTGCAAGCCTTCGCGGGTGCGGACGGCGACGGCGGGAATGAGGTTGCGCACCACCATGGCTAATTCGGCCAAGGTCTTGTGCGGCGTTTCCGGCAGGTTCTTGTAATCGGGGTTGACCAGATCGCCGTCGGGCCAGAACTGCTGCAGGATGAACAAGTCACAGTACTTGCGGACGTATGAGGCCACGTTTTGCACCGTTTCCGGATCGTCGTTCAAACCCGGCACCACCGTCATACGGAATTCACGGAACACGGGGTATTCGGTGGCTTCCACGAACGCGAGCGTCTTGAGCAGCTGCATCAAGGCCAAATCGCCTTTGATGCCTGTCATACGGCTGTACGCGTCGGCGTCCAGTTGAGTCTTGACGTCGATGCAGACATAGTCCGTCCAGGGCAACGCCGCGCGCACGCTCTCGGGAAAGTAACCGGCCGTCTCGACTTTCGTCTTGATGCCGGCGGCCTTGAGTTGCCTGAACAGGGCGATCATGGCGTTGGATTGGACGAACGGCTCGCCGCCTTTGATGGACACGGCTTGCGTGTGCTTGTGGGCAAAATAGGCCGCCAAAGCGTCGACGTCTTTTTCTTCGCACGTCTTGGTGTGCAGCAGGTCGGGGACGTTGCAGAATCCGCAGCGCAGGGGGCAACCGCCGAGGTAGATTATGTCGGTGACGTGCGGTGGATATTCGTCGCGGCTGTCGGTAATGAGGCTGGAAAGTTTGAGGTGCATGCGTCAAGACAAGGCCTGGCGAAGTAAAAAACGCTTCGGAGTCGTTTTTGGTCTTACTTTCGTCGCATGATCCAGATGCGCGTCGGACTGTTTTGGTCTTGCGTTGCGTGGCTTTCAAACGCCAGCCACACGCCGTCTGGAGAGGCGGCAGGGGCTCCGTCTTCTGCGGCCGAGTCGAACGTTTCCTGTCGTCCGGTCTTCGAGGCCACGCTGAAGGAAAAGATCTTGGCTTTTGGGAATCGTTCGTCTTCCGAAGAATAGATGATTTCGTCGGTGCCGACCCATGACGCGTCGGTGCCTCCGGCGGTGCTCAGCGGCAGCGTTTCAAGCGTTGCGTTGGGATGGCGCATGGCCAATTGGAATGTGTTATCTTTCGGATTCCCGGTACGCCGCTGGAAAAGCATCCGGCCATCGCTGGGATTGAATTGGGGTAATCGGTTATCGGCCGCATCCTCCACCAGGGGCTTGATGTTACCGGAGAAGTCGGTTACTGCAATCGAGCCGCTTTCGCTACCGGACCGGTGCATTTCGAACGCGATGGATTTACCGTCGCTTGAAACGGATGGCTCGAATAGCTGACTCGTACCCTGGTGCGTGATGCGGGTGCGTTGCTTCGTGGCCAAGTCCAGGCACCAGATTTCGTCGGTGTCTTCAACGTCGGAGGCATAGCAGACTTGTTTTTTGTCCGGGGTGAAGGGGTTGCCGTTGGTGTTGACGTTCTGCGCTTCGTCTTGCCAGATGATGAATTCTGTCCGGTTCTCGACGTAACTTCCAATCAGCGCAGCCGGACCCTTGTTGTACCCTTCGGAAAACCGGGTGAAGACCAGGGTGTTTTCGTTTAAGAATGCAGGATTTTGATCACTCCCGGGCCCGTTCGTGATGCGCATGGCACCGTCCGAACGGTTTTGTGCAGGGGCGTTTGCATTGTTTGGGCCAGCGACGACGGTAGTCTGGATCCGGTCCACGTCAGGCCAGGGTTCAAGCGAAGGCTGTGCCTCGTTCTCATCGGGCCACGGCGTGGGGTTGGTTAGGTTTTGGGACGGTTCGGACTCCGGCGTGCCGCAGTGGCAGGCGTACGACTGGTTGCCGTGGGTGAAGGACGCATTGCGCTGGAAGGTGCCGTTGGCAAGGCAGGACTCCGATGCCAAGGCGGCTTGGATGCAAGCCGTGCGGTCCCAATTGGCGGTAGCCGTGGCGTTGGATGCCGCGGGAGTGGCCGGCATTTGACTGAAGCCGAACCAGAGGACGGCGCTGACCAGCAGGCCGGCAACGAGTCCCAACACCCAAGAGGATTGCGCGCGGATCATGGGTTCAACTCGGGCGCCGAATCCTTATTACTGTATGCGGTTTTTGCGTTTTTCCGTATTCACCGTTCCGTTTATCTATTGGACTTCCCACATATCTTCTTCGTTAGAGGTGGGACCATGAAGCAACAGACGCCGCACAGCGTGGAAACGATTTCAAAGGAAGTCACCGTTGATTTGGAAAAATTTGGAAAACCCGCATCGGACGATGCCGTGAAAAAGACCATGGCGGCGTTGGAAGCGAACAACATCCGCGTCATCGTGGTCGACAAGGCGGAGAATGCGTTGGATGCCGTCAAAAGCGTCATTCCGCCGGGTGCCGAGGTGATGAACGGCACGTCGACGACGCTTTCCGAAATCGGTTTTGTCGATTACCTAAAGTCCGCGGATTTGCCGTGGAAGAACCTCCATCTGCCGATCCTGGCGGAAACCGATCGCGACAAGCAGTCCGATTTGCGGCGCAAGGCCGATGCGGCGGAATACTTCGTGTCCAGCGCACAGGCCATCACGCAAAACGGCGAACTGGTCGGATGTGACGCGTCGGGTTCGCGCGTGGGCGCGTGGCTGTTTACAGCCAAGAACCTGGTCATCGTGGCCGGCACGAACAAGATCGTTGCAGACCTTGCCGCGGCGTTGGACCGCGTGCACGAGTACGCGTTCAAATTGGAAAACGTCCGGGCGCAAAAAGTCTACGGTATGGGTAGCAACGTATCCAAAATTGCCATCTTGCGCAAGGAATTCGGCCCGCGCACCACCGTGATCCTAGTCAAGGAAGCGTTGGGTTATTAGTCGGCTTTCGGCAAGGGAATCGTTCATGTCGGAACTTGAGTTTTCGAAAATCAAGTCCATCTTGTCGGACGCCGCCGTGCCCTACGCTGTGCTGGAACACGCGGACGTGGGGTCAAGCGAACAGGCCGCGCAAGTGACGTCCACGCCACTTTCCGAGTGGCTCAAGTGCATGTTGGTCAAGTTCGTCCGCAGCGGAAAAGACTTTTTCGTCATGGTCAATCTGCCGGCCGACAAGCGGTTGGATTTGAAGAAAGTCAAGGCCGTGCTGCAAGCCCAAGACGCCAAACTGGCGACGAAAGACGAAGTACTAACGCAGACGGGGTGCGAATTCGGTGCCGTTCCGCCCATCGGCCACCCCCAGAAACTGGCCGTGTTGGTGGACTTGTCCGTTTTCAAGCCCCCGATGGTGCGTTTTGCCGCGGGACTTAAGACAGCCTCCATCGCGATGAAAAGCGCCGACTTCCGAGCCGCCCTCAAGAAGATGGGCGCGGCGGGGTTTGAGTTGACGGAGTAAGGGAAGCGGTTGTTTTTCGACTTGCCTTCGTTGGCACAGTCTACTCGATTAAGAGGTGGAACATTGCCAAGTTTCCGGCTTGGGGAAGAATCAACGAGGGGTTTTTGAACATACCTCCATAATGGGGTTTTGCGGGTTTGTTATCTGACTTAATCTCTTGGGGTTCATAATTGACTTTTTTGGCTTCTTGATTTACTTTTAGGCAGATTTCCGAGGCAGCATCAAATAACTCCTCTCCACGTGGGCCGAGTTCGATGAGTGCTTTGGCTGCCGCTTTCTTTAGTGGCGCCTCTTCAGCTGATTGGTGTTGGATGCCTAAAATCGTCATGATGAGTTTTTCTTCTGTAGGTTTTACCTTCAAATTGAAGTCGGCCTTAAGCTGTTCAATCATATGCTCGCGGAGGAAGGAATGGCCGACGTGCATGGCAAATTCTTCTTTAGGAAGTTTCGCTTTTCCGGCTTTGAATGCGTCATGAATTCTCTGGATGGTTTCGGCGTCTAGCGTGATGGGCGTAGACAATTTGAGGTTGCGTCGGATGCGTTCGCGTTCCTTAACGGCCGCTCGAAGAACCGGATCGATGGGCATGTTGCAATCTCCGTGTTTTTTTTCTCGATTTTTTTGCTTGACTTCTTCATTGGCTTATTGGCTCAAGTATCTTTTCAACGCCCGCTGTGTGCCCTCGGGATGTTGATCTGAAAGATCGCCGGCTTTGAGAATGATACCGGCTTCACGTTGGGTCAGATTCTTTCCTAACGCGTGCTTTTCCAATGTGTAGAGCACGACATCGTGTTTTTCGCCTGTTTCGCGACTCAGATGGTTTACGAAAATAATATGGTCTGGGTGTTCCAGACGGCTGTTCAGTAGGGCTTTGAGTTCCTTAAGCGGTATGGGCGGTTGATCGCGCTTTTCCGCAATACGGTGTACGGCGTAGGCCAACGGTATCCGGGGACTTGAGATTCCTGCATGTTCGTACTCTTCAACGAGTTCGGGTTGGATTTTTTTCCGAAGTGCCTTGCCCACGCCGTTTTTCCTCATTATGTACATCAGTTCAGGATTGTTTATCGTGAGTGGCTTTTTTTCAGGACTTGGTTCCTGAACCGAAGGTTTCAAGGGTTTTTCCTTGTTCTTTATCCGGCGTTCCTTTTTCGGAATGAGACTTTGGATGGCGTCTTGGGCGATTTGTCCCGATTCTACAGCCTCGACCAATGGAATAAGTCCAACGCTGTTGGCTATTGCCTGACTCACGTGTTCGGGCGTGATTCCGGCTTCGTGAATCCTTCGGGCTAATGCAAAACGTTCAGGCCCTGTGCTTCCGGCTCGGCGTATATGGTCGAAGTGATGTAGCTGCCAATCGTGTTTCTTGAACATGTCGACCAGAGCATAGACGTCCTCACTCCTGAAATCGGCGTCCTCTTTCCTCTTTTTTCCGCTTAAGTCGTACTTGGGCATGTTCTGAATAAACTCTTCGACTGCTGCTTCCATGTTGACCCTCATTATAAACGGCCGTTTTGGGCTGGGTTTTGTGCCGGCTTTGGCCATCTCCTTGTCTGCCATATCGGCAGCGGATTTCATGGTTTCTTGCAGGCTGCCGTTGCTTCCGAGCATGAATCCTGCGAATAACGGCGCCCAATTTCTCGTAATGGCGGCTTTGAATTCACGCTTGCTCGTCACTCTGATTTTTTGTTCTTTCATGGCGTTTTCAGTCGTTTTTATTTGAATTTACTTCTTATAGATTTGGAAGATGTCTTCGTCTTGCAGGACGTGCGAGAGACCGACCTTCTGTCCGGGGTGCTTGGCTGAGCGTCCCCAGATCAAGGCGTACTTGAAGAGGCTGCGCATGTCGCGGTGGATCAAGTCGCACACGTCGGCGATGGTGGTTCCCGTCTTGACCAACATGGGGTCGTCCTTGTCCACGCCTTTGAAGCGCGTCTTGGTGTAGATTCGGATCAGCCTGAGTTTCTGGTAGATGGTTTCCTTGAGCGATTCGAGGTTCTGTGAATTCGAAGCCGAGATGGGGATGTGGTCGAACGGCAATCCGTCCAGCGAACCGGGCGCCGCCAAATCCACTTTGTTGACCACGACCAACGACGGGATGTACTTGCGGTTACCCACCAAGACGTCGATGAGTTGGTCCACCGTGGCGTCCTGTCGGATGGTCACGTTTCCGTTGAAGATGCCGTACTCATTGACGATGCCGGTGACCAGGCGTTCGTCCAGTTGGCTTTGCTTCTTGGTAAACGCGATATCGAGGCCACCGCGCAGGATGGGCTCGATCTTGATGTCCGGCGGTGGCTCGTCCAGGCGGATGCCAATGCCTTCCAGCTCGGCTTTAAGCCGGTCGACGTAAGTAGGGTCGAACACGTCGACGATGAGCAAGACCAAGTCGGCGTTGCGCGCGACGGCGAGGATTTCGCGGCCGCGGCCGACGCCGGTCTTGGCGCCGGCGATGATGCCCGGCAGGTCCAGCAGCTGGATCTGGGCGCCTTTGTAGTGCAGGATGCCGGGGATGCACGTCAGCGTGGTGAAGGCGTAGGCGGCCATCTTGCTTTTGGCGCCCGTCATCGCATTGAGGAGGGTGGATTTGCCGACGGAGGGCAGGCCGATGAACACGACGGTGGCGTTGCCGGCTTTCTTGACGGCAAAACCGCCGGACCCGCCGCCTTTTCCTTTGCCGCCGCTGCCTCCGGAGACTTGCTCGCGTTTGAGCTTGGCCAACTTGGCCTTGAGGATGCCGAGGTGGTGTTCGGTGGCCTTGTTCTTCTGGGTCTTGGCCATCTGCTCTTCGATTTCAGCGATTTTTTCAGTGATGCCCATGGGGTTTGTACGTCTCGAGATTTTTTTCTAGGTTGATTCTTGTTGGCAGGATTTGGCAGCGGGTCGGTTGCATTGGTTTTTTTAGATGCCCAGGGCGTAGGTGGCCAAGGCCATGGCGCCGGAGAGGATGAACAGCGACAGGTAGGCCAGGACGAGGTGGGGTTCGCGAAGGGCTTTGCGGGACAGGATGAGGTGGGGCAGGTTGTACCATTCCGATCCGGGCGGGGGGCTGAGGCGGCCGTCGGCGGCGATGATAGGGCTATGGACGGCTTTGCGCCGCGAGATGCCCTTGATCGAATAGTAGACTGTGGCGGACAATTCGTAGAATGCCGGCAACAAGAGGATGATGCCGTATTTTTCCATGTTGCCGACGATGACGGCGGCGGCAAGCAAGGCACCGATGCTCAAGGTGCCGGCGTCGCCGGGGAAGATCTTGGCCGGGAACCAGTTGTACTTAAGGAAGGCCAGGCAGGCGCCGAGGCCGGCGGCCAGAAGGAACGCGGCGGTGGCCGATTCGCTGTGTACGGCGATGATCAAGAGCGTGGAAAAAGCGACGGCGCCGAAGCCGGCTTCCAGGCCGTTGTATCCCGCCGTCAGGTTGGCGGCGTTGGCCGCTCCAGTCACGCCCAGCGGTACCAAGATAAAGTGGTACAACGGCCCGAAGTGAACGGTTCCCATCCAGGGTAATTTAAGGACGTTTTGGCCGGCATGGATGGCAACCAAGGGCAGCGAGCCGATGATCGGCAACATGGTTTTGAAAAAGAGGCGGATTTTGAACAAGTCGTCCAGAAGTCCGACGATGCCGACCAGCGTGACGGTGGAAAGACACGCCAAAAGGATGATTTGGGACGGCGCGTCCTGCACGACGTAGGCTTTGACCAGGACGCCCACCAAGATGGCCGCGACGATGCCGGCCATGATGGCAAAACCGCCCATGCCGGGCACCCGGGGTCGGCCGCGTTTGTTGTCGTCGTTTTCAAGGAATCCATGGCGCGTAGAGGCCCGGATCATTAAGGGGGTGAACACGAAGGTGACGACGAATGCAGTCACCAGACCAAAGGCGATCAGCAGGAGGTTCATGCGGCAAATTCACTCGGAAATGGTCTGTTTTTTTAGTATCATCTTGCGGCGTGCGCGCTTAAATGCTTCGGCTTAAAGCCGCTTCAGAGGTTTGGGTTGGTCTTGATCCAGGTACGTGCGGCACCAAAGTTCAAGGCCCAACAACGTCCAGAATTGGCGGGTGTAATACGCCGGACTTTGGGCAAAGTGGTCCAACACGTTTTTCCCGATTCCGGGCCGCATCAGTTTCCGTTGGTCAAGTGTCTCAAAGCACTGGTTGGCCACCTCCTTGAGGCCATGGTCCAGCCAGGCTCGTGTCGGGACGTTGAATCCGTGTTTTTTTCGGTGGAGGATGGTGGGGGGGATGCCTTGGGCCTTCATGATGCGGCGCTGGATGATCTTGGTCGAGTGCCAGTCGGCTTTCATGTGGCCGGGCAGCCGGTTGACGAAGCGGACCAGCGCCGTATCCAGAAATGGTACGCGGGTCTCCACGGCGTGGGCCATGCTGCTGTGGTTGACCTTCATAAGGTAGTCGTCCGGCAGCAGTTGGGCTTGGTCGAAGGCCAGCATCTGGTTGAGGAAAGGTCCATTGGGGAATTGTTTTTCGGCGTCGGCCGCGGCATGCCGTTGCGTGTGGAGGCAAGCAGCGTCCTTTTCTTCTTCTGAAAAGGCGGCCGCGTAGGCGATGACGCGTCCGGCGCGTGTGGGCGCTTTCAGGATTTCGTTGAGTCGTCGGCGTGGGGCTTGGTGCAGAAAAGGACGGGTCAGGGCCGTCCAGTGGGTGGGAAGTTTGTGGAGGGTTTCGGCGGCCAAGAGGCGGCGGTAGCGCGTGTAGCCGGCGAAGACTTCGTCGCCGCCGTCGCCGGTGAGCACGACGCTGGCATGTGCCTTGGTGGCGTGGGCCATGAGGTAGGTAGGGAGGGCCGCGATGTCGGCCGGCGGTGCGTCCAAGTGCCACGTGATTTGGGGCAACAAGTCGTAGCGGTCCGGCTCGACGCGCAGGGGGACGTGTTGGGTGTCGTAATGCGAAACGATCTGCTCGACGTAGGGCGTCTCGTCGTCTTGTGTTCCGAAGGCGACGGAGAAGGTGCGGGGCCGGCAGTATTGGCTCATTTGGGCGACAATCCAGCTGGAATCAAGGCCGCCCGAAAGATACGCGCCGACCGGCACGTCGCTTTGCAGGCGTTTTTGGACTGCTTCGGCAAAGAGGGTTTGAATGCGGCCCGCGGCTTCCGTCAGGCTTCCGTCAAACGGCGTTCGGTCGGGGTGGTCATACCGGCGTTCCTGGATGCGGCGGTTCTTGGAAACCGTCAGGGCGTGTCCGGGCCGTACTTTTCGGATGTGTTCAAACAAGGTGTCCGGTGCGACGGCATATTGGTATGTGAGGTACTGGTCCAAGGCGCGGCGGTTCAGCGAAGCGGGCAGTCCTTCGTATTCCAGGAGGGCCTTGGGCTCGGAGGCAAAGAAAAAGCCGTCCGGCAAGGCGGCATAGTAGAGGGGCACGACGCCGAGGGGGTCGCGGGCCAACAGCAGTTCGCGGCGGTTGTCATCCCAGGCGGCGAAGGCGAATTCGCCGTCGAGTTTTTCGGGCAAGGCATGGCCCCATTCGGCGTATCCGTGGACAAGGACTTCCGTGTCGCTGTGGCTTTCGAACCGGTATCCTTTGTTCTCCAATTCGTGGCGGAGGGGTTTGTAGTTGTAAATTTCGCCGTTGAGCACGACGACATGGCCCTGGTCGTCACTCATGGGTTGGCGGCCGTTTTCCGACAAGTCCAGGATGCTCAGGCGGCGGTGGCCCAGCATGACCTCGCGGTCCAGGTAGGTGCCATGTTGGTCCGGTCCGCGGTGGACCAGTGCCGCTTTCATGCGTTCCAGGAGGGCATTGTCGATGAATCCGAATGCGCCTACGATGCCGCACATAGGTGATGGGCCTCCTGGATGTATTGGTGTGCCGCACGTTTCCATGAATGGTCGCGTTGCACGCGAAGGCGGCCGTTGCGCGCGAGTTTTCGAGCCAATGCGGTATCGTTCAGCACGCGTTGGATGGCGCGGGCCAACGCCCCTGCGTCACGGGGCGGGACCACCAGCGCGTCTTGTCCATGGCGGACCGGCAGGCCGATGTCCGTCACCACGCACGGTAAGCGGGCGGCCCAGGCTTCCAACAACGCGATGGGCAGGCCTTCCGAAAGCGAGGGCAACACGAAGCCGTCGGCGTGCGCCAATAATCGGGGTACGTCCGAGCGGTTGCCCAAAAACCGCACTTTCTTTGTCAGTTTTCTTTCCTGCACGAGGGTTTTCAATTCGGCTTCCTGTGGTCCAGTTCCGATGACGTCCAAATCCGCGTCCACTTCTTGCATGGCGTCCAAAAGGTACGTAAGGCCTTTGACTCTCTGCAGCCGGCCGACGAAGACCAGTTTGGGCCGCCGGCTTTTTTTTCGGCTTTTCGTCAACTTATTGTAAGGCTCCAGATTGATGCCGGTGGGGATGGTCACGCTGCGGCGGGGAAGAAAACCCATCTTGTGTTGGAACGCGTCTTGTTCCTGGGCGTTGGGAAAGACGACGGCGTCGGCATGGCGGTAGGCAAAGGCCTCCAAGTGGCGGAGGAGGGTTTGGGCCCAATGCGGGTATTGGGGTTGGACCCAGGCAATGCCGGCAGGCCGGGCGATGATGGGTTTTTGGTTTTCACGTCGAAGCAAGAGCGCTGCGAGAGTGGCCATGACGCCGTTGGAAATGACGACGTCGTAGGCGATATGCCGGGCGCGCAGGTAGGCCTGGAGGTTGAAAGACGGGTTGCGGAGGAAGAAGCCACGCATCCAACCAACGCGGTGCACTTCGATGCCGCGGTCGTCTTCCAACGGCTTTTGCTCGAACCGGCGCGTCACGATGCTGACGGTCTGTCCTTGCACGCGCAGGGCATCACTGAGTTCTTGGACGTATTTTTCCATGCCGCCGGATGGCGAAGGGTCATGCCGCAATCCGCTCCCCAGCGGGTATTCCTTGCTGCCCAAAATCAAAAACCGCATGTAAAGTATACTTTACATTTCCTTTTTATAGGTTGCTTTGACCGTTTTGTCTTTCTCGTCAGGCGCCTGCATCGGACGTCGCATTGCCCGCGGATTCGTTGCTGGCTTTAGACGTGAGGGTGTTTTCTTCGGGGATTGGCGTGGGCAACGCTTGCGACGGCCGGGGGGTGGGGCGTGGTTCGGATTGCGCGGTGGGCCGTCCCGTATATTCGAATACCTTGACGTATCCGTTGGGGGAGCGGTAGGCCAGTTTGAATCCGGGCAGGCTGTCAAAGAAGAACAACCGCGTAAACGCGGCGTTGAATACGTTGTTGTGCAGTCCGAAGGGTTCGTAGTACGGGTTGACGTTGATGAATTGGTTCTGTCCCACGGCGAACAGGTAGCTGGTGTCCGGGTCCAACTGCGTGATTTCATCGCGTCCGGCCAGTTTGTAGGGCCGGGTGACGTTGCTGAGTTGGCCTTGGGACGTCACGTAGACCATTTGGTCGTTGGTGAGGCAATACCGGGCCCCCAGGCTGCTTTGCATCATGGGAAGAGGCACTCCTACCAGTGCTTCCGGACAGTTGCCAACCAAGGCGAGGTTTTCAAAGTAATGCTCAACTTCGTACGTGCTTTGACCCGGTCCGTTGGTCAGCTCGATTTCAGGCGTTTCCGGACAGATGGGTGCGTTGGTCTTTGCACATGTGCCGCTCAAGTATACCAGGGCACCCCATTTGCCGATGAGGTCTCCGTCGACCAGGATGTGGGTGGCGTTGTGAAATGCCATGCGGTCGTGCAGGTCCTCGGGATTGCCGTCCACGAATGCCCGCGCCACACCGTGGTCGAATCCGCCGAAAAGATTGCTGGGGTTCAATACGGTGTCGCGCTCTCCGAGGAACGTGGTCCAGTGGCCATAATCCCACCAGGACATGACGCGGATGTCCGTCGGAGTACTGGTCCGCATCCACGCATAGGTGTCCACCCAGTCGGAAGGCATGCGGGTCACTTCCAGTTCGTTCATGCTATTCGGAACGGTTTGGGCCTGTGCCACGACGGCTAAGGATCCGACCATCATCAAAAGGACGACGATTCCCGTCCGGAAATGGGCACGGTTGGAAAACACTTTGAGCCATTCGTTCAGCTGTTCGGCCAACCGCTGGGACTCACCCAACACGTACGGCAGGGTCAGAACCAAGGCCAGACCCAAATGGACGATGAACTTCAGCTTGTTTAGACCGATGAACGCGATGGGGAACAACACCAACACGACCAGAAGAGTGCTTTCCGTACGGGATTCGGGGGATGCCGTCAGATAGGCCGCGCACACGGAAATCAACGCGATGAACAGGTATCCGAACACGTTGTTGCCGACGAACAGGTCGATGAGGCTCTTGATTTCCGGATTGGCTACGCCGGAGAACAAGGCCTGCACGAGGCTGTCGACTACCGGGTTGAGGAATATGAACGCCAGTCCCAGTATGCTCAAGACGGCGGCGCTTTTGATGTGGTTCTTCCGGAACAGCGAGACGGTTGCCGTCAACAGCGTCACCAGTGCGGCGACGGACAGAAGCAGCGTGGGGTTCAGCACGCCGTACGCGCCCTGGAACAGGGCTTCGACCGTCCGGCCTTCCTCAGCGATGGTCTGTCCCAGCGCGCCGGTCGTGAATGCCGTGCTGGACAAGCCGAGCAACCGGCTGGTGAATAAGTATAGATCCGGAGAGAAGAACATGGCGCCGATGCCGATGGCGGCCAGGCCCGCCAGAAACCCCCAGCGGGCGACGCCCTGCAGCTTGACGTAGCCGGCGACGGCGTAAAGCAGGCTTCCGAAGACGAATGCGCCCAGCAATGCCATGGTCTGAGGCTGGGTGAATTGAATGTATTGTTGGTGCTGATAGATGGCCATGACGGAGTTGCCGGCGACGGCGGCCAGCGTGACGCCGCCTAGTATAATCCATTTACGGGCTTGGAACGTGTCGCTCAGGTAATATAGGATGCTTTGGATGCCGATGAAGCCGGCCAGCACGACGATGGGCCAAATGTACTGCTGGCTTCCGAACATGTTGCCCAACACGGACAAGGCGGCCAAAAAACCTACGCGGTAGCTTTGCCGTTTGAGGGCGATGAGGACCAACGCCAGGACCAACAATGCCATGAAGAGGCCCCAGGGCTGCTGTTCCGCCACGCCGGCGCCGAATTTTTTGAGCAGTTGGGGTGTAAAGGCCATCAAGCCGGCGGCGACCAATCCAAAGTACGTGTTGAATTCTTCGCGGATGAGGATGAACGCAACGAAACACAACAGCGCGCCCACCAGGGGCGGGTAGATCTGGGAAATGAGGATGAGCGTGTCTTTATCGTACCCGTGTCCGGAGAAAAATTGGTACAGCGTCACCCAGGAGCCGGCCAGATACTGGGGCAGCGGCTGCCAACGCTGGAACGCCGTTTCCGGAAAGTATGAATCGGTGCTGAACAAATCGATCTGGCCGTTGTTGACGAGCCGTTCGGTCAATTTTTCGTAATAATACGGATCGAATTCGTAGAACGTGGGCGACCATGCCGGCGCGAACCGGATGTAGAACGCGACGGCCATGATTATCAGCAGCACGACCTGCGGCCAGTGCGTCTTGAACCATTCGGCCGGTGCTTTCAGGTGTGGCTCAAGCCGGATGCGGGGGACGGGCCACGCACCGGTACGCAGGTAGTATGCGGCCAACGAGGCGGCCAGGACGAGCCCGGCGTTGAACAACACCAGTGCGGCGTTGAACTGCAGGCCCAAGAGGACGTATTGCACGAATGCGAGGGTGGGGATGACCAGGATTCCGACAATCAGTCCGAACAGCGTCTTGTCGATCCGCCCGAACGCGGTGCCCTGAAGGAGGGCAAAGCTCAGGGCTATGCCGGGTATGAACAGCGCCAGTAATGCGGCAAGGATGGGAAGAATCTCGATGGCCATGGCGAATCGTCTCCGACAGATACAGGAACCGTACGACGCATATTCGATGGGGAGTCGATAAAACCTTTTCGACGCCGTGTCCCGCGTACCCGGGCGTTGCAACGTTTCCAAATCCGTCCGAAAGAATGTAAAGCTAACTTTACATGTTTTTAAGGCTATCTTTGACTTGTTGCGCAATCCAGTGCATGGTCGGCTCGTCCAGTTCGGCGTGGTTGGGCAGAGCCACGGAATTCCACCAGAGCCTTTCCGTCACGTCAAGGTTCGCTCGTCGGGCTACGAACCAGTCCCGGATGCCGGCCTTGAGGTGGAGCGGAACGTAACAACGCTCGCATTCCACGCCCCGCATGGCCATGTGCCGGATGAACCGCTCCAGCTTGGCCCAGGGTTTTGTGCGTCGGCCTTCGCGGGCCGGCAGGCGGATGATATATTTGCTGTATACGTGTCCGGAATGCTTTTCCGGCAAGGTCAACGTCGTGCGCCCCAGCACGTCGTCTAGAAGATGGGCGTTTTGAGTCCGCCGCTGGTTGATTGACGCTACCTTGGGCCACTGTGCCAGTGCCAGAGCCGCATCGAGATTGGACAGCGTCGCGTAAGGCTCCGCTTTTTTTGGGGCGAATCGGCGCCAGGCGGCATGGTGCAGCGCCAGGAAGGGGGCCGCCTTCGTCCGGTACGAGTACCGCAGCGCGGTATCTGCCAGCCGTGAGAGCACGCGGCCGCGGGTCTGATCCGACAGCTGACCGACCGCTTGGCGGAACGCCGCCGTATGGCGGCCGCCTTTTTTTTGGAGCAGCAATCCTCCGGACGTGGCCGTAATGGTCTTGGCGCCCAAACTGAGGATTCCGGCATCGCCGAATGTCCCGACGGCTTGGCCGTAGTGCTTGGCGCCCCATGCTTGGGCGGCATCGTCGATCAGCATGACGGGCGCGGGACAGTGGCGTTCGATGGTCTGAAGTTCGGCCGGACGCCCATACAAGCTGGGGACAATGATGGCGCGCGTGTCCACATTAACGGCGTCCAGCGCCTGGGACGGGTCGATGTTGTAATGGTCGTCCACGTCGACCAGGACGGCTTTGTGGCCCGCATTGCGCGCCGCTTGGATGACGTTGCCGCAGAGATACGATGGCATGATCACGTTGCCCGGCGCCAGCGTCGAGAGCGCGGCGAAAATCGCGGATTCGCCCCGGTGCGTGCCCCACACGTTTTTCACCGCGAATTCCTTCATCGTTTTACGGTACAGCGCCGGCACCTGGCTTCCGCGTACCTCGGTGGAGGTGCGGACGGCGTTCCAGATGGCTTGCCATTCTTCCGGGCCCCAGGACGAGGTCATGACGCCGACTTTGTAGAATTTCTGGGCCAGGATGCGTATTTTTTCCAAGGGACCCGGCATGCGTTTTTCAGTCCGCCTTGGTCTTGATCGCGTAGAATCGTTTGTTAAAGGGACTGGGGACGATCGAATAGCCGCGTTCTTGGAAGAACCGGCGGCTGAGTGCCGTGTAGTGGCCCCGCCCCAGCGTCTTGAGCAGGCGCGTGCGCAGTTCGTAGATCCACCGGCCGCCCGGATACTGTTCGATGTCCTCCACGTCGCCCACCATGACAGTGCCCCCGGTGTTGCATACGCGTTCCAACTCGCGCAAGGCTTTTTCCGCATACGGCCGCGTGTAATACATGAAGGTAGAGTGGCTCAGCACGCGGTCAAACGAATCGTCCGGGTACGGCAGGGCGTCGGCATCGCCTTGGTCGAACGTCGCTTCGGGCACGTTTTTTTGTGCTTCATGGATGCGTCCCTTCGAATAATCCAGGCCGGTTTTTTTCTTGGCGGGCAGGTTTTTCAGCAGGACGCCGCCTCCGCATCCCACGTCCAACAACGTCGTATCTTCGGACAGCTTCATCGTTTCTTTGACGAATTCGGCCACTTCTTTTTCCGAGTACTGGCCGCCGTACAACGCTTTTTCCCACCGGCCTTTCCAGTACGATTCCAGTTTCATTCGCTTCTCCCCAATACCAGCTTTTCGTAGAGCTTTCTTTCTTGCGCTTCCATTCGCGTTCCGTCCAACGCTTGGGCTCGCGCCAAACCCTTCCGTTGCATCTTTTTCCAGCGTTTTGGATCCTGCAGCAGCGCCTGTACGCCGCGGGTGACGGCTTCCGGCGTATTGGGCACCAAGACGGCTGCGCCGCCGGCCACTTCGGCGATGGCCGGGATGTCGGATGCGACGACCGGAAGCCCGGCGGCCATGGCCTCCAAGACCGGGATGCAGAATCCTTCCGAGTCGGAGGTCATGATCAATACGTTGGCTTTTTGGTAGTACGGAGCGATGTGGGCGTGGGGTACGGATGCGATGAAACGGACCGGGGCGTTTTTAGCCAATGCGTCCAGTTCATTTTTCTTGTGGCCATCGCCGATGATGGTTAGGGGCTGCCGTGTTTGCGATGCGGCGGCCATGGCTAGGTCTGGTCTCTTGGGCGCGTCCAGTCGGCCAACCCAGAGCAGGCCGGACCGCTTCGTTTCGATT
>ORJL010279344.1_pt1 | contig 17214 bp, 26 predicted proteins | sample 1779941 | NCBI WGS metagenome assembly ORJL01 (sample SAMEA104232317, study PRJEB22302) | groundwater metagenome | biome: forest; feature: aquifer; material: groundwater | place: USA | collected 2011-08-07 | depth 5.8 m | reverse complement strand
GGGGTGGTGGGGGTGGTGTTGGTGTTGGTGCGGTTTTTTTTGGTTTTACCATAGTTCGGAGCCCCCGCCGTAATCGCCGCCGGCAGCCCGCCCCCGGAGTTTGAGAACGACACCGCGTTGTCCACCACGAAGTTGTCGGCACCCGTGTAGACGCAGTTCGCGGAGTCGCCGCCGGTGAACGTGACCGTGTTGCTGTACTTCCCGGTAAAGCTGTCGTTCGCGATGGTGGTGGCCACGCTCGGCCTGGTGATGATCGTGCCGGCCAGATCGACCCGCATGGCGGCATCGGTCAGCTCGATGATCGCCGTGTCGTCGGTGGCGAATACGAACGGTATGTGCGCGGCCGCAGCGTTACTGCGAGTCGTGTGCTGGTACCGGGTACCAGGCCGCAGCATCATCGGCCCGAGGACTCGTGGCACCCAGTTCGTCTGCGTCTCCGCAGACAGGGCCAGCCGTTTCAGATCTCCGCGTGCCAGCGCGAGAGGCGAGACCAGGCCTCGGTTGAAACCAAACAGGGTATTAGCGTCGCGGCCCATATCAGCCAATCAGCTGCGAACGGTTGCCCCGGTCCCGCGAGCTGCGGCCACGACGGGCGGCCACCCACGACCCCTCCGGGGGGAACTTGGTGGGGCCTTCCATCGCGTCGCTGCTGGCCGCGTCTTTCTGGTACTTCCGGGCCAGCTTGAACACGCGCTCCCATTTGGCCGCGTCCTGCGTCAGCGTCTCGACAATCTTGCTGGCCAAGTACGCTTGTACAAACAGCACGAACCCCCCCGGCCACAGACTCAGATCGCCGCCATAGCTCGCGTCGTTGCTGACGTAGCTCACATACAGCGGGTCCACGTCCGCGAACCAGTACGCCTGCTCGGTGGTGTAATCCAGCAGGGGCACCTTTTGGTACGGGTCCGAGCACAGGGCCGTGGTGCGGATCAGGTCGGTCGGGATATCGAACGCTTTCGAGTACCCGAAGTCGGGAACCACGGAAACCGAGGACGCGATCTCGCGGGTGCGTTTGGCGAACGTCCACTGCCCCTGCCCCAAGCAGTAGTCGACAGCGCCGTCGGCCCATTCGTCATCGAGGAGGTGACGACCTTGTTGATTCTCAGTGATGGAGGCCAGCTTGCGCTCGCCGCACATGCGGAGGGCTCCCTGATAAATCAATAATTTCGTCGTCATACCTTACCCCAAATTGGCTGCCTTGATCTTCGCCAGTTCCGCTTCGGCATCGGCGCGGGTCTGGCCCTTCTCGAACAGCACCGCTTTGTCCGACTTGCGGAGCACCGACCATCCGGCGCCGCCACGTGAACGGACTTCGTAGTCATCGTCCTGCTTGGCCGGCGCGTCGAACGCGACGTGCCGCAGCAGGGCGACTTTCACGTCTTGCGAGCCGACGGAACGGATATACAGCTCGGCGAACCATTCTCCACCAGTGGGCATGACTTCGATACGTCCGCCTGGCAGCTTCAGTTCTTTTGCAACGTGAGACCAGTATTCCGGCTTCAACATCTCTTCGAGGGTGGTTCCGTGTTCCGGTTGGGCTACCCATACCGTGCGGACAAAATCGGCCTGCTTGAGGTCTTTCGGCAGAAGTTTCACTGGTGCTCCTTATTCTCGTGGGGAAGCCCCAGCGGCTTGTGACCGCTGGGGCTGTATCGCCGACAGGTGCTTAGTCGGTGTTGGTCGCGCTGCCGACCACGGTGCCGTCGCTCAGATCCACGGCGCCCGGAGAGGTGCTGGAGACCGTCACGACCTTGTGCATGGTCAATGCGGTTGCTTCCGTGGTGGAGTCCTTGTGGTAGACGATATCGCCCACCTTCATGCCGAGGTCGCCACCGTTGGTGATGAAGCCACTGGCATCGGCCGCGGCGGTAGCATCCGCCGAGGTGTGATACCAGAAACTCGGGCCAGCCATCGCCTGGAGGATGCAACGAGCGGGTGCAGAGGTGCTGTATGCCATGGTTATGTTCCTTTCCTGTTACTGCGCAGCGTAAGCCGAGCCGTCATGATACATCAGAACCACGCCGCTGTTCTGCAGCAGCTTGGACCCCATGTACGCCGTGGCACGCGCGAAGCTGTAGTCCTGCTCTTCGTCGTACCCGACCGCGGTCTGGATGCCGGTGGTGTCACAGGCATGGCCGATCGCGCTCTTGTGGTACATGAAGCAGGTCTCGCTCGCGGTGCCCTTGCCGGTGAGGCGCGTGCTGACGATCCAGTTCACGCCGGCCCAGCTGAACATCGACGGACGGCCACCTTCGAACGGGGCGCCCTTGACGTAGTCGGCGGAGGCGAACTCCTTCGTCTGCATCAGGTAGGCGTGGAACGCCGGGGTGATAACGCCGAAAATGTTACCGTCGTTCTCCACGTCGTTGTTGCCGAGGATGGTCAGCGCGTACATGGCCAGGCTCAGGGAGCCAGTCTGTGCAGCGCCGGTATCTTGGGTGCCGTCGTCCAGGGCAGCGATGATGTCGGTGTCGATCTTGCGATTGACCACGGCCATGCTGTTCATCTGCATGATGCGACGACCGTCGCCTTGCGACGCGTAGATGTTGAAACCGTTGCGACGGCGCAGATCGTGCCATTCAGCCAGGGTGCAGCTGTTCTGGGTCAGGTTGTCCGCCTTGGCCGGGATCAGGCCGTTGGTGCCGCGGGTAACAGCAATGTCGGAATTGGAATCGGCGACGAGGAAGACGGCGGTGTTGCCGCGCACTTCGACTTCGGTCGTGACGGTGCCGCGCAGCTTGGACTGGCGCTGCTCGAAACCTGCGATGAATTCATCGCGGTATTGCGTTTGGAATGCAGTATCGGCCATGGTAGGCTCCTAAAAAGAATGAAGAAAGAATCTCTCCGCGCTTTCGGGGTGTCCACCATTCGCGCCTGTTTCGGGTTGTCCTCTCGGGGCCGATCAAGGCATGGGCGGGGCCATAGCTTGGACTTGCAGTTCGTCTTATACGCTACTTCGAAAAACCTGTCAAATACTTATAACCGGATTATTCGTTCCGTGCCGCCGTTGTTACAGATGGTGTCCCCCCGGGCGTACTTGGTGTTGACGCCGCCCCAGTAGACGTTCGCGCAGAACCCGTTCGGGGTCTGCTTCCACTCACTGTGCGACATCCCTTGCACGTGCGCCTCTTCGTGCTCGACCACCCAGGCCGGCGCAATGCTCGATATGTACACGCTCGGCTTACCACCGCGGGGTGTAACAGTGCAGCCCTCGTTGTGCTTCAGGTGGCCGCAGGGCGGCTCGGGGTGGTCGAGGTAGAGGGTGTATGGGATTCCGTCTATCTGCTTCTCGTGCACGGTCATGGCGGGGGCACAGCCGCCAAGCATCAGGGCGAGAGACACGCCAACCACTGTGAAGGCGATGAAGATTAGGGTTCTCATGGCGTTGTCACCGTCACCATCTCACTGGCGCTGAGTTGGCGCTGCCAGATGCGATCATCCTTGAAGGCCATGCCAGCTTGTTGCAATGAGTTACCATCGCCGCCGAGTTGCATCGTAGAGCCGATCTGTGCAGCAGCGGTATTAACATGAGCGGTTCCCATCGTGCCATTGAGTGCAATCTGCTGCCCTGCCGCTCCCCATGAAGCAGCCATCTTGTAGGTCGTCCCGCTGGCGAAGGTGTTGGCTATTGTCGCATCAGTATTCACGCCAGCAATGCGTTTCCTGAAGATCAGGTTCGTCGCATCATGCAGAATGGCGGTGTAGTTGCTAGCATCGACGTAGGTTCCCCACAGGAATACTGTCCCGCTCGGGGCATGTCCGGGCGTGTAGGTGAATGCTATGGTTCCAGCAGCGGCAAGGATGTTGCTTGCAGTCGGCACACTATCTACAGAAGCATCCCGTGTCACTGCTGCGGTAGTTGTAACTATCGGCGGACTCATAACAGATGCCGTGGTCACATCCGCTTGCCACGCATAGACCGCATCGCCACTGGTTACAAGCCGAATTCCAAAGTCTTCGTCTGCAAGCGTCTGCGTCTTCTCGCAGCGTGTCCATGTGCTACTATTGATGGTCTGTGTAGTCCATCCGGTCCCGCCATCCAGCGTAATATCGACGTTTCCGGTTCCGGTCTTGCGCTTGAGATATAAAGCTCCGTTCTTGGCGGCAGAGGCAACAACGCCAAGGTCTTGTATCAAGGTTCCGTTTGCGCCGCTTGCGGTCAGCGTGTCAGCGGTTGTTGTCCCGTCTGGAGCTACAGCGGTATTAGGCGTGACAGCTATTCCACCGCCCCCTGATACCCAAACAGCGTTTGTGAAGTCCTGCGAATGCAAAGCACGATTCGTCGCAGCAGGCCATATCTCAATGCCCTTGAGCGTACTCGCTGCTATCGGGTTTCCTGATATGTCAGTGTTGAACCACTTGACACCGTCTACGCCTGCGCCGTGCCAGGGGTTTGAAAGTACGCCTTTGCTGACATACTCTCCGGCTGTTTGGGTGGTTTGAGCGGTGACATCTTCAATTTGAAGTTTTCGTATCTTCAGGGTAGTGAATCCCGAAGGCGCACGAAGCCACAGCCCGATATACGGGTGGCTAGAGATAGTTGGAGAGGAGGCAGGGCTTGCGATTCTTGCCCATGTCGTACTAACGGCTCTTGGAGTATTTGCGAAGTAGCTTTGAACCGGCTCATTGATACTGATAGTTCCGCTTCCAGTTTCTGTAGCCGCCTCTATCGAGCACAACCCAATTGAACCTGTTGGTAAAGTACCGACTGCTGTAAATACATAGGCTCCTGCAGCGCCATTGAAATTTATCCTTGATTCTCCACCACCAAGGTCATCTATCGTTACCCCGACTTCCTTAGTCCAACCCGTAAAAACCTCACTTGCTGTTACAAGATTCCTTATCCGCCTCGCCCCCTTAAACGCTGCCTCTTCTGCAGTAGCCTGTACCAGATAGCCGTCATTGTTCTCTACGGTCTGTGGGGTAGCTCTTGTGAAGGTAGCAGAGCCGGTTCCTCGGGTGAGGGTTAGAGAGTGGGTTAGGGGGGCGAAGAACTGGGACGAGTTCAGGATCGCGGATAGGCCCATCGAGGCCCCACCAAACACTTGGTTGATAACCGACGACAGAATGCGTCGCTTACCAGGGAACTCGCGAAGAGCCTTTATCCTGTCGTCGATTTTCAACCCGGCGTACATCAGTCGTTCGCCTTGCGCACGTAAACCGTGATGTCATACGTGGCCCCGGATACCGCGCCGACCGAGGTCAGCAGCAAGTCGCCAGTGTCCCCCGCGGTTCGTGGGTCCTTGAGGTAGAACTCGCCGAGCGGTTTCGGGAACGCACGCGACCCGGCACCGGCTGGCAGCAGCATGGCCGTCTGGTCTGTCGTGTGATCCCACGACAGCTTGACGTACGTGAACCCCTGGATGTTCCAGTCCACCTGCAGGATGTCGACCGCCGCGGGCTCGGCGCCGTCCTGCGCGACAGCCATCGCGGACTTATCGATCTTGACAACGCCGGATTCGCCGGTGCCGTCCGATATGCCGGTGAAATGGTATGCGGCGTACTTGGACCCCGCGTAGTCTTCGATCGTGATTGTGGTAACGGTATCAGCCATGGCTTATTTTCCTTTCTGCAATGCTTTGCGCAGCGCCAGCAGTTTGCCGGTGTACGCTTTCGGGTACTTCGCGCCCATGACAGGCGAATTAACGACTTCGTCCGGCATGTCGTCGTCCGGCATGTCGTCGTCCGGCGGCGTGTCTTCCGCCGGGACGGCGACGGCCTCTTCCAGCGCAAGCGCCTCGAGCGCGGCTTGTTGCTCCAGTTCTTCGTAGTCGGTGTTCATTTAGCGCCCTTTCGACGATGCTTCGACAAGTTGCTTGTACCGGGCCTGCTTGGCTGCCGCCGCCGGGCCCTTCCAGTAGGCGCTGTTGTGGTCGCCCATCAACGCGCGCAGTTCGGTCATTTCGCTCTGGACCGCTTGCGCAGCGTTCGTGCCAGACCCCGGCACGACCGTGCCGATCGGGTTCAGCTCGCGGCTCAAAGTATTCAGCCAGCGGATGACAGCGGGATCGTTGCCGATCATCGTGCCGTCCGCGAGCCTGCCGCCGAGGAACCGGTCCTTGACATCCGCGGGGGCCGTGTCCAGCACGTCCATGGCGATCTTAACCTCGCGCTTGTAGTCGGGCCCGAACTCGTTGCGCAGCTCGTCCACACACGCGATACGGTGCTCCTGGTCGCGCGCTTCCTGCTCGGCTACGGCCTTCTCCTGCTTGTCGAAGTACCAGCCCAGAGCCTCCTGCACCTGTTTCGGGTGCATGTTCTGCTCGTGAGCCTTGGTCAGGAACTCGTCAACGAACGGCTTGTCGGCTTCGCCGATGACCAAACCATTGGGCAGGGTCAGGTCGTACTTGTCCGGGGTCTCGGGTATGCCGTGCGAGTTGCGGTACTCGGCGATATCTTCCGCGGTCGGATTGTCCTTCAGCGCGGGCAGAATGTCACCCTTGCTGATGCGGGTCTGGGCCGCGAACAGCGCGTCAAGCGCTGCCTTCGGTGAGCCGTATCGCTCGAGCCGCTTCTGCACCGCAGGGTCCGTGCTGTACTTCTGCCGCCAGTCTTCCGGCCAATCTCCGGCCGGCGGGTCGCCGGCAGCAGGTGCCGGGGCGGCAGGGTCGGGCGTGGGCGCCGGCGGATCGCCGACAATCGGATCCGGTGCGGGATCGGGAGCTGGTGCCGGAGCTGGAACGTCCAGGATAGCCGGTGCGGGATTATTCATTGGGTTGTGCCTTTCGCAGTAGTGCTTGGGTTGAGATGTGCAGCAGTTTCACAATCTGGAGTCCGACAAAGCGTCGGCCTTCAGCGAACACGGTGTCGCGGTCTCCGGACTCCTGATAGCTCTGATTGTACGTGCCGGCCGCGTGATTAATCAACCAGTTCAGGGCTTGCTTTTGCTGGTCCGGGCTGGCGTCCCCGCGCTGCAGGGCCTGCAACGCGCTCGCCACAGGGACATCCCACTGGCAGTTGAGGTGTGGTGGCGCCTGTTTGGCCTTGGCGATCACAGGGCACCTCCGGCGCCGCCTTGGCCCACAGTCGGGGCCGCGGTCTTCAGCGTGGCCGCGACATCCGCCCCCTGCTGCATCATGGCCAGCAGCTCCTGGGACTGCCGTTGCGCTTCCTGCTCGGCCGCCATCGCCTGCACATCGGCGTCAGTACGCAGCCACGCGGCCGGTACCACCGCGGTCAGCACGTCGCGCGTTGCCTTCTGGTTGTCCACGATCAGAGCCACACTCGGGTCAAGCTGGATGGCGGCCGCGAGCACTTGCTGGGCCTCCATGAACTGGCCGACCTTGACCTTCTCGATCGCCTCGCGCAGCGGCGACTCGAATTGAAAGTCGATCTCCGCGTTGGCCAGATTCTTCGGTACGGACTGGCGGATCTCCGGAGCATTGTGCAGCATCAGGGTGAAAGTCTGATCGCACACCTGACCGTTGTAGTCTTGTTCCATCGGCTCAAACAGCGGCAGCGCGTTGCGGATGAACTCCTGCACGCGCTGGCCAACCTCGTATGCCGTCATGTCTGGTCCACCCACCGGGGGCAGGTTCAGCTTCGACAGGTAGAAAGCGTCCGCAAGCTGCGTACGCAGATCCTGGGCCCACTCCATGCCGAACTGCAGGCCGCTCTTGTCATGGGACATCGGCCGCAGAACCTCGCCCAGCCTCTCGTCGTATTCTGCGTCAACCCACGTGATGCCGCCCGCGTAGATGCTGACATCGCCGCGGATCGCCTCTTGCACGGCAACCATCGGAGGGTTCGTGGCCTTCTCGCCGGCCTCCAGCAGCACACGTGTGACCTGCTGAATCAGCCTGGCGTCGGGCAGGCCGGCCACTACAGCCGGACTGTGTGCGTACTGGGAGCCGCTGACTGTCGACCATCGCGGGATCACGTAATGCGGGGTCCAACTGCCGACGCATTCGAGTTCGGAGTCATTGTCCACGTCGATGTAGCAGGACACGTACGGCTGCGCAAAAGCCTTGCCGCCTTCCATAGCCTCGTAGTCCTTCGACGGCATTACGCAGTGAATCACGTTGATCTCGTCGTATGGCTTATTTGCCATCTTGTCCCGGACCTTCTGATGCACGGTCTTCGGGAACAGCTTGCACAGGTCAGCGCATGCGGGTTTCCACTTGCGGAACACGGTCTCAACCTTGCCGGTCGGACCTTCCTGCCAAGCCACGTCCCGCAGATGCCAGCTTCGATACAGCACTCCGTTGCGCTCGGGGTTCATCTCAATAGACAGGCAGGCTTGGCCGAAGGCCGCGAAGTCGTGGTCTGCTTCCTTGGTAGCCCGCGGGAACATTGCCCCCTTGTCGTACATCACGTTCTTGGGGAACTTGGACGCCCACTCGAGCCACTGCTTGCTGGTCGTGTCTTCGCGATCGGGCCTGTTGGTTCGCATCTTGAACCACTCTTTGGCCGACGGCCGCAGCATGGCGCCGAAGCTGTCCCCCAGTTGGCGTCTGGCAATCACAGGGTAGCTGGTCATCAGCCCCCGGGCCATCTCTTCACCGAGGTTGCGCGCTGTAGTGAAGTCTGCCCGCTCAGGATAGAAGTTCTCGCTGATGTCCTGCCACAGGGACAGCAACGGACCGCGCTTACCGAAAAGCTGCTCGCTGTGGTCCTTGATCGCCTTGACGCAGCTCACCTAGTCGCCTCCCAAGGTTTCGATGGCCGTCTGCCCCGCACGACCGCGTTTTTTCTTTTCTTCTTCGAGTTCGTCCGCCGTCATGCCGCGGCGGATTCCGCCCTCGGTGTACTGCTTGGTGTCCGTCACGGGCTTACCTCGCCGGTCGAACCACTGGTGCTTCGGGAACTTGCCCACCCACTTGCCATCGACCATGCGGCCCATGATCGATCAGCCGAACGTCTGGCCGTCATCGTCCCTACTTAGCGACGCGAGCGCAGTACGGCCACTTCTGTTCTGTTGCGCCGCCATTGCTTTCCTCTTCTTGCGCAGGATCGCGTCCTCGTCCACCATCGGAGTGGCAGGCGGGGGCGGCGGAATTGGTATGGGCGCGGGCATTCGCACCTTCTCACCACCACCGAAGATTGATTTGACGATTTTACCCATGGCTGCTACCTCCGCGTGACTTGGTGCCCAAAAACGACTTGTGGTGCCCGGCGCCGATTGTACTCCTTAAAACCGCCGGGTATATTGATTTGTTTAATACCCCTAGAAAAGGCCATTATGACCGCGTCCCCCTCGTCGGTGGACCGCTGCAGCCGATCACAGACCTTCTTCTTCGATTCGACCACGATCATCTTGCTGTCTGGCTCGTAGGTCGGGGCTGTCAGGTCCGCCAGCAGCGTGGTACTGGGCGGCAGTGCGATCATCGAACCCCCGGGCTGGCCGGGGTCCAGCGCCTCGCGGAACCGCCAGATGGCCGAAGACCGCTGATTATTGAATCCGAACTTGCCGCACAGAGTGCGGCCGCGCCCTTCCGCAGCGCCCTTGTAGCCGACAGGCTCGACTCCGTTGGCGTGCAGCTGCTCGTACATACTGCTGCCGTACCCGCCACCCAGGTCCACGACCACGGTCGCGCCGTCTCGTCGATGGCTCACCACGATGCCCGCGCAGTAGGCGCCGGCCCTCTCGATCGGGATCTCTTTCGCTGGCACGCGGATAATGGGCGCGAACCAGCAGTCAAATCGCGCAGCGATGATCATTGGGTCCGTGCCGCCGCCGGACGCGTCGACGCCCATCGCGCACATCGGAACACCCTGTGGCGGGGGCGGTGTCCACCGCTCCTGTGCCACCCGCACCCACGCTGTCGGAATCGTCTGGTCCCCCCTGTCCTTCAAGCCGGCCTCGAACCGGCCGTCGCGGTACGCGGCTCGCAACTCTTCGGGCAGGGCGGCCAGTGTGGCTGCGTAGCCTGACGCCTCTAGGTCCGGGTTATCTGACAAGCGCGCGGGGATGAACGTCCTGCTGCGTGCCGTGATCAGGTCGCCGCCTATTACGTGCGGACCGGGGCCCTCGACTTCGATCTCGTGCCCATCTTCCCCGGTCGTGTACCAGCGCAGCTCGCCTGGTGCTGCGGGGTTGTGGTGGTTCGGGTCAAGCCATGCGGCCCACCGCTTCAGGACCCACAGGCCCTCGGGCCTCGTCGGCGGATTGCCGGCCGCGATCACACGGCAGCGCTGTCCGGGCTTCGTGCTCCGGTTCCAGCCTATGATAAACGTATATTGCGACTCGCTGAAGTCGCTGACCTCGTCGAAACAGATCAGGTCGTGAGGCGAGCCCTTGAACTTCTGCTTGTCGTCCTCGAGCTGGCAGCCGCTGATCTCGACCGTGCTGTCCTCGAGGCGCCAGATACCGTGCTGTCCGGACCAGCCATCGCGATCGCCGATGATCTCGGCCATCCGCTCGACTAGCCCCAGCGCTTCCTTGTTCGTTCTGCGCAGCAACAGGCTGCGGTGGTGCGCTGTGATCGCGGCCCCGATCTCGAGGTCGCTCTTGCCGCCCCCGGCTTGCCCACCGTAGAACAGCTCGTCCGCATCCGTGAAGAATGCCTCGGTCTGTGGTCCCGGGTTCGGGGACCAGCGCCGCGAGCCCACCACTTTGCGCGCGTTCGCCAGCAGCTCGGCCTGCTTGTCCGCGGGCACGCCGTCCAGCGCACGCAAGATTTCGATTATGTCCATTGCATCCTAGTGCAAGAAACACAACCTCTTGAACTCGTCGAGCGCCTGTCGCCCAGTCACGATCAGCGACGGCACCGGGGCCAATTCAGCTCGCAGCGCGGCGATCTCCTTGCGCAGTTCTGCCACTTCGTGCGCCAAGTCGGGCTCGTTCGACTCCCACATCTTTCGCAGTGCGTCGGGCATTGCTTGCTGCCACGGTGCCTGTTGTCCGGGTGTTGGCATTTCAGCTCCTATTCATGGATCTATTCACGTGCAAAAACCCCGGGCCGAAGCCCGGGGCCGTTGGTGCTTAGGTTGCGTCGCCGTCCGCCGCGCGCAGCATCGACACATGTGCGTAGTCCACGTCCATGGTCATACCCGCCGCGACAGAGGTCTTGCCGACAGCGAGCGTCGGGGTCAGGTCAGTTGTCGCGGTGATGGCTGCGGACATCCGGGTGCCAACCTGCACACCGTTGTAGAAGAAGTCGGCCGCGCCGGTGCTGGTCAGCTCGATGCGGAACGTCGCATAGTCGTCGGCCACCGGTGCGTACCCGGTGTTCTGGTGCGTCGCGTCAGTGTCAGCCTTGACGCCAACCAGCCACCACGTATCGTTCGTCATGCGGGTATCGAACATGAATCCCACAGCGTCGCTCGCGTTGCTGGTCAGCGTGTTCGCACTGTTGGCCGACTCGATCGGGGCTTCGAGAGTCGCCACGTCGGTGAAGCCGATGAACACGTAGCAGGTCGTGATGGCCGACAGCTTCAGGCGGGCCTGGAGCGTCAGGCCGCCGTTGCTGGCCTGCCACTGCAGCGCCTGGGTCATCTGGCTCAAGTCCGCTGCCAAACCGGTACCGGCCGCACCGGTGGTAACACGCAGCACGCCACCGATGCCGCCGGCCAGGACGGCTGCGTCCGCCGGGTTGCCGGTGCCCTCCACATAGTTCCACTGGTCCGCGATCACGTCACCCAGGAAGTCGTCGAAGAAGCTGACGGTCTTCACGCTGGGCAGGTCGATCTGCTTGCCGTGGTCGCCAGCACGGAATCCGTCCTTGGCGATCAGGCGGCCGAGACTGTCGCGGCCAATCAGGTTGCTGTCAATGCTGTTGAGAATGCGAGACATGGTATTTCCTTTCGCTATTATCGCCGATGATGCCAGCGGAATTACCAGTGTCGGACTGGGGGCCGTGAAACTCGGTTATGCCAAATCGCTGCCATCTGCCTCTTGCGCAGCCTTCTCACGCAGCCCCAACGCCAACGCGAAGGCGATGGTCCTCGCAATCTCGATCGGAGACTCTTCGACCTTCACGGGCCCGCCATCGGCACCGGTGAGTTCGATCTTGCTGGCGTCGCCGTACTCGCGTTTGCGTTTGGCCTTGAGCATGGCGAGCAAGAGGGTGTCCGAGTACTGTCGCTCGGTGCCTACCTGCTCGCCCTGGTGCCAGACGCCCTTGTCAGTACCCTCTACCGCGCGCTGGTGGGCCGCGGCTTCGAGGGTGTCGACATAGGTCTCGAGGGCGATACTCCAGCGTTCGCCGAATACCGGGTCGCTGTCTCGCAGCTTGTAGGCGTGGCTGCGGTCAATCCCCGCCGCGGTAGTGGCGCGCGTTATCTGCCCGTGCTTTGCCAGCTCGGCAAAGAACAGGTCGTGTTTCGCGGTCAGGATCTCGGGGTCTCTGGTCATAGCCCGCCTTATACCGGAGGGCTGAACTATCAGCAACTGTAGAATGATCTACAGATTTGGCCACATGCTCGCGGCATAGGGTCCGGATTCGCAATCTTCCGGCTGCGTGCAGTTTTCTGCTTCCAAATCTATCTTGCAGTTTTCTGCACGCTGAACCACAAGTGGGTCCCACATCGATATGCCACAACCCACAATTACTAATACAATTGTGGGTGTTGTGGCATGAAAATCGACTTTGTCCCACAACCCACACGTGGCCACTTGTGGGAAGTTGTGGGTTGTGGGTTGGGCAACGCGCACTTTTTTGCACGCTGCTGGCGCCTTTCATAACGCGTCACCTTGTGTAGGTTTAAGTATTCCACCCTCGTTTTTAATGCTTCCGTTCTTCAAAAGTTCGTTCAAAGCGCGGGATGCGACCTCGCGACGGCGGTCCCGTTTGCCATCTTCCACCTCCAATTTGGCCGCCGCGGCCACAAGAAGTGACTCCCGATCCATGCCCCCGGACGCCAGCTCTTCACCATCCAACAGTGTCTGCATGACCACTGCCTCGATGCTGCCCAGCTTCTTGCCGGCCTTGCGCGCGTCGGCCACTGTCGAACTGTTGTGGGACACCACGCAGCTCGTGATCAGGTCGCCATCGGTATCGTGGCCGAGAGGGACGGCCACCAAGCTGAATCCCATGTCCTGCCCGTCTTCCCCATCCTTCTGCTTGCTGACCCGCATGGCCCGAGTGTCCTTGCCACGCACCACCTCGAGTTCGGTGTCCGCCGCAGCCTTCAGGCTGGAGTGGCCACGAGCGCCTTTGCTGTCGTCCTTGCCACTGTGGTGGACCAGCATGACCAGGCACTTGATAACCTCACTGATGGTCCTGCAGTGGCCGATAGCCTTGCCCATATCCTCGCCGCTGTTCTCGTTGCCGCCGGCCGTGGCCTGGGCCAGCGTATCCACGATCACGAGCACGAGGGGGCCAATGGACAGCAGGGCATGGATCAGCGCACGGACATCGTCTCCGTCCAGCAGGTTCGGCGCCGCGGGGATGACCCACACGTCGAGAGCCGACAGTTCGATGCCGTGGTGTAGCGCATAGGCCTGCAGCCGCTTGCGGTACCCGCCGGCGCCCTCGGCGCACACGTACGCGACACGGCCCTTGTGGGTCCTGCAGTCCCGCCACGGGACACCACGGGCGATCGCGCAAGCCATGTCTGTGGCCTGGAACGACTTGCCCGAGCCGCTGGCGCCGTACATCACGGCCAGTGTAGGGCTGGGGCCGCCGGCTGGCAGGATGCCCTTGACGAGCCAGTGGGTGGGCGTCTGGATGGCGAAGTCGGCGGCTTGGATAGGCTGGAACTTGTTCAGTTTGCTGTGGTGTCCACGATCCGTGGAAGCAGCTTCTTCTTGGACAACATCGAAATCGTCGCTCACATCCTCGACGTATCCGTGCTCCCTGGCCATGAACCCGATTGTCTTGCCGGTGATTGCGGAGTCGCGATCGCTGGTGATGTAGGGCCAGATCCTGTTGTCAAGCAGGTCGGGGTCGTACTTGCTGGCTTTGGCGCTGAACGCGTGGGCCAGGGCCAGGCCGTCGGGGGATCCGCCGGTCTCGTGGTGGATCGCGAATATGACATTGCGCCATTGGTCATAGTCGAGTTCCTTGTCGTCTGTGTTCGGGATCGCGGCGAGATGCCGCTGCAGCTGGGCGAAGTCAGCCGTGAGGGCACCGGTGAAGACAGGCGGCTCGGGCTTTGTAGCGATCGGTACAGGGTCGCTGATGGGCCACTGGAGGTCACAGACTGCGTGGCGGCCCAACGGTTCGAAGAGGAAGTCCAGAGGCTCACTGGCTCCGGCCAGCGGCAGGATGAACTGATTCCCGAACCCGCATACTGGGACGTTATTCTGTTTTGGGAATACTTCGATCTCGTTGAACTGCACGCCCTTGGTGCCGCTGGCGAAGCCGGCTATGGCCAGCATACCGACGAAGAACTGCCGGACGCTGTAGGCGTCCTGCGGGGTGTCCCACAGGGCAAACAGGTGCATACCCTTGCCGCCGGACGATCGGAACGGGATCAGGTGCACGCCCTCCATGGCGCAAGCGTCCGTTATTTGTCTCGCTGCTTCGGACATGCCGGCCCAGGTCACGGCGCCCTTGTGGCTGTCGAGGTCCAGCACGGCAAGAGAGGTGACAGACTCGCCGGCCTTGATCGGGCAGCAGCCCCGGGGGAGGCCGCCTTCGATGTGCTTTGTCAAGCGGGCCGTTGTCAATGGCTCGTTGACCCAGCGGCTGCCGCCCTCGGGGACCTTGATCGCGGTGACGTCGGTCCGGACTCTGCTGATGATCGGCTGCAGGGCTGCGATCAGCTGTGCTGTGGTGGGGGTCATAGCACGACGATCCCGGCAGGGCACACCAGCCGCGGCGCGCCAGCACCAGTCAAGACTCGAACCTCAACACCCATAAACTTTCTGGCCAGCAGAGGGTCGTCCAGATGGGCGCTAGTCCTCCGATCGTCCGCCAGCTCCTGTATGGCCGCGGCCGGTAGATAGACCACCGTTGGCCGCCGGCCTTCGGGGTCGGACCCTATCGCGCGGGTGATGGCATCGCGCAGGAAGTCGTACATGCCGAGCGCGTATTTCGGTACGGCCTTCATGCGACCTCCGGTTCGAGGAACAGCAGCGGTGCCGGCAGTCCGATCAACACCGGGTTCGCGGTCGGCAGCTCGGCCAGCGTGGCCTCGCGCATCTGGTCGACCGTCCTGCCGACATCGTCGATGGTATAGAGGCGGCGGGTCTTGTCCGGCATGCGGACGGCGATCTTGGTTTGCATTTCGCTCCCAATAGCGAGGTGTAGGTGGGGCCCTGATGTGATTGGGCACGTCAGGCTTACGGGCCGCGAGGCCACCCCGAAAAGGTGTGGCTTACGCCAGGAACCAGCTTGTCGCCGTGGCTGAGTAGTCTTCGACGGCAATGCCGTTGGCGACGAGATCGTTACCAAGGGTGTTGGCAGACGACCACAGGTCGTAGTTCCACGATCCATCATCGTTGATGAAGGCGGGGGCGAAGCACCCGAGATCCCCGGCCAGAACCGCGTCAAGCGTCTGCTGCTCGAAGGCCGTCAGGGTATCCACAGGCTCTTCCTCGACGGGGACAGGCGCGTCGCTGAACACGAAAGCGTCCATCTGCTCGACAGGTGCGTCGGGACTCGCCTCGGGGTCGGAGACCACGGCGTCGTGTGTTTCTGAGAATATCGCGACATCGGTAAAAACGTCAGCAGTCAGCTCGTACTCGTTGCCAGATTCGTTGATCATTTCGTGTTCCTTTCGATGGTGGGTTTGTTTGCTCCGCTGTACGGGCACTTCGCACAAGTCGGGGACATCTCTTCCCGCAGCAGCGTGCCGGTGGTATCGGCCTGCTCGAGGCGGGCCGCGAATTCAGGGCTCACGGCCAGCAGGCGGCCGGTCTTGTAGCCTTGGGCTGCGAGCCGGATGGCGCCGGGGCTGCTGCCGGCGCGCTCGGCAAACGCGGCCAGCTCGTCGGGTGTCATCGTGGCGATGAACGCCTTCAGGGCGTTGGCCATTTTGTTCTCTCTTCTGGGCATCGTAAATACTTCAGTTCTCGGCCGACTTGCAGCATGGCGCCGTTCTGCTGGAGGTACCGTTGCTGCACGCGGTAGGCCTCTGACTCGGTCTGGTACAGGTGCTCGCAAGTGTCGTACAGCGTATCGCCCTTGGCGGCGTACTGCAGCGCGTGCACGAACTCGTGGATCACGAACGACGCGCCGACAACAGAGTCGATATCCAGCCGGTCAGAGATGATAACCCGCTGGGTCTGCATCACGAACACCGACGCCAGTCCGCGCCGCGACTCGCAGGCTTCGCGGGTTTCATCGATGTGGCGGTCGGGAATGCCGGAGCACGCGACAATCATCATGGCCTTGTAGGGCATGACTTTCACATCTGGCATGGCGATAGGCGGGTACCCACTCAGGTGGATGGCGATAGCGAACAAGGCAGTCAGTGGGTCCATTATTGCTCCAGCATTGCGCGCATCGCGTTGAAGATGCGCTGGGTGGGGATCGGGGGCAGGGCGCCCGCGGTCGGGGGGTTGGCCTTGTAGTAAATCTCGGTCAGGTCGGCATCGGTGAAGGTACGCTGCGGCAGGGGGACGCTACCGAGCACGATGCTGCCGAGGTAGTGGGGGGCGTCGTCGGTCATAACTTCCGCCAAAACCAGTCGTTCCAGAACTGCTCGGCGCGACAATGAAAGCATCGCCGGATGGTCATGGTGCGGTCGTAGAACCAACGGTGGAACCCGAAAGTACACTTGATCAGCTGCCACATAGATAACCCTCCTCTGTTGTCGAGCCGCGAGCGTAGCACACGCTACAGCCGGTTTGCAACTTATACGAGGTGGCAGGCGCATCAAAAAGTCTGATGGTTCAGGTCTTGTATTCTCTGTAGCAGCCGCTACAACGGGAATCAGCAAGTGACGATTTTCAACCAGACACAGGAGTGGCAGCATGAGCCTAATTCAACGCCAAGAGACCTGCGTCACCAGGATGCTCGAGCCGCGCACCAGCGCTAGAAGGGAAACCAAGAACCGGAGGGATGCCGTAAAGGCGTACCGCGCCAGTGTCGCGGGCCTGGGGTTCTCGGCCGCCGATATCGACCAACAGGTCCGGGACATCTGGGATATGTACCATCTCGAGCTGAACGCGGAGGAGCCGTGATGGCCCTCGCTATGACCGCCCTCACCAACAAATACCCCGGCAAGTGTGCCTGCTGCGGCCAGCCGGTGGCGCCCTTCGAGGGCACCCTGGTCCGCGAGCGTGGCAAGCTGCAGCCGGCGCACAGGATGTGCGCCAAGGGCGAGCAGGAGCCGCCCGACCGTTTTGACATGCAGGTCGAAGACAACATGGCCGACGCTTGC
>ORJL010642983.1_pt1 | contig 17215 bp, 24 predicted proteins | sample 1779941 | NCBI WGS metagenome assembly ORJL01 (sample SAMEA104232317, study PRJEB22302) | groundwater metagenome | biome: forest; feature: aquifer; material: groundwater | place: USA | collected 2011-08-07 | depth 5.8 m | reverse complement strand
GCTTCATCGAGAATGCCGCGACCCATACTGAAATCTCCTTCCCGCAAAGAGGGTTTGATGCCAAAACCTTCGGACTTTCCGCATCCGGGTAACCATGTGTCTGGCGGAAAGCGGCCTGTGCTTACGGCTTCCTCTCTGTGCAGTTCAGTTCGTCGAGGGCGGCGCGTGCCTTGTCCCAATCGGCGCGTGCCTGGACCCGGTCGGCGCGTGCCTGGTCCCAAGCGGCGTTTGCCTGATCCCGGACGACGTCTGCATTGCGCCGGTCGGCGACTGCCTTGCGCCGGTCGGGGAATGCCCGGTCCCAGATCGAGCCCGCTTTGCGCCGGTCGGCGTCTGCATTGCGCCGGTCGGTGACTGCCTTGTCCCAGTCGGAGTGTGCCTTGGCCCGGTCGGCCTCTGCCTTATCCAGGTTGTCGTTTGCCTTGCGCCAGTCAGCCTCTGCCTTGGTGAGGGCGGCTTCAAGTTCTGCTCGTTTGCTCATGATTGCTTTTCCTTGGATATGGCGACACCTGCCCGATGATCCTGGAACGGAAGGCATGCCTGACAACCCACGCTAGCCCCGCGGTCGATTCTACCATCTACCTGTCACCTATCCGAGCCGGGAGAAACGATTACGGCTGGAGCCGTTGCCTGAATGGCCACTCCCGGCCATTGCGGAAAGCTTTCACTTTCCATAAAGGCCGAACTGCGAAAGTCTGAATTCACATTCCTGCGCAGCCGGCCTCGCGCTGGCTGCGTATGACGAACACAAATGTCGTATCGATTTCCGCGACGTAACGATACCAGGCCACGGAACCGCGCGAGCGGCTTCCCCCGGACGCCGCTGGTTGAACCAGAAGCGGGTTCTGCTTACCCACCCCTCCCGCCAAATTAAAAGGCCCCACGAAGGGGCCATTTAATTTGGCGGGAGGGCGTCTGCCGCATTTCGCCCGGAAACTCGCATGGATACTAGGTCTTCGCCAATTCTGTATAACTGAGTTACCACGTTTATTACCACAATCTCTAGAGCCATGCCCTCAATCTATGCGATTACGGCGTGTCCGACGCTTGCAGCGCGCCGCACTTTGATTTTCACCTCTACTCGAGATCCTAGCCCGTTAATCATTGCCATAAGACGTTCGACGCTGATGCGCCGGAAATCCGCGTTGCGCACACGCGAGAAGTCTCCGGCATCAATTCCCGTGAGGCTCTGCGCCTTTCTCACGCTCAACACGTCCTTATCGAGAGTCTTGATGATTTCGGCAGCAAGGATCGCCTTCAACTGGCGAACGTCAGCGTCTGCCATGTTGAAGTCGCGATAGATGTTCCCGCTCCCGCGGATAAGCTCTAGCTGTTCCTTTTTCATCGCAATATCTCCTTCAGTCGCTTTAACCGGTCCTTCATCAAATCGATCTCGTGTTTCGGGGTCTTGATGCCGTGCATCGATTTCTTCTGAAACGCATGAATCACCCAAAGCTCTTCCCCGAGCTGCACCGCGTAAACCACGCGAAATGCATTGCCCCGATAAGGCAAAGCAATCTCAAATATCCCCGACCCGAGCCCTTTCATCGGCTTGGCAATTCCAGCCTTCCCGCCCTCGGCGGCTACGCTCAACGCATCGACACATATTTCGCGCGCGCCTTCAGGAAATCCCTCGAAAGCTTTTCGCGCCGGCGTGAGCCAGGATACCGGCCGGGTTGCCCTCCTTCTTCTCACTCCCCTGTTCTTTTTATGTTGGCATAACTACCAACACCCTGTCAACCCCGATTTATTGACCCCGATTTATTGAACCTTTCACGCCTAGATTAAGGGCAAACCGGCCCAGCCGGACTTCGAGCCCTGGTCGGGGAGCCATTCCGTTACAAGTTTGAGAACTCCGGCAGCGGCGAGAGTTCTGGTTTGTCCCACCGCATGCGCCAGCGTGTCGGCGCACCTGGCAAGCCGAGCGACCCGACGCTACTGGAAACTCCTTTGCCGGTGCTTCTTGGACAATTTCGGACTCTGCTTGACACTAAACTGGCGGAGAGAGCGTCCGCCTAGAAGGCGTCCGGTACAATCCAACAAAATACAATTTACTCACGTTTCATAGAGTGAGAATCCTGATTCTTGTCTTGACTCTTCCAATACCGTCCACTACTATCTATATATGAAACGTGGGTAGATACGGGGGTCCATATGAAACGTCAGTTGCTTAGACTGTCACAAAAGGCAGTAGTCAATAAGAGAACTCCGGGGTACTACCCGGACGGCGGCGGGTTATATCTGCAAGTGAGTGAATCGGGCAGCAAGTCCTGGCTGTTTCGCTTCGCTCTGAATGGCAAGGAACGGCAAATGGGGCTTGGCCCATTCCATACGGTTACGCTCGCCGAAGCGCGTGCCGCTGCCGTGGAATGCCGCAAGCTGCTACTTGCCAAGATCGACCCCCTAGAGGCACGGAAGGCGAGGCTAGCGGGCGAGGCACTCGACGCTGCACGCTCTATCACCTTTGCCGAATGCGCGGCGGCATACATCAAGGCGCACCGGGCCGGATGGAAAAATGCCAAGCACGCCGACCAATGGACGAACACCATTGAGACGTACTGCGGGCCAGTATTCGGGGGGCTACCGGTTGCAGGGGTGGATACTGGCTTAGTGCTAAAGGTGCTTGAGCCGATCTGGACAACCAAGCATGAGACCGCCACACGGCTACGCGCACGCATCGAGAATGTACTGAATTGGGCGACAACGCGTGGCTACCGCACCGGAGACAACCCGGCACGATTACGGGGCCACATCGACAACCTGCTACCGGCAATCAGCAAGCGGCGGCGCGTCAAACATCACCCTGCCCTGCCCTATGACGAATTAGGCGCATTCATAGCCTTATTGCGTAAGCAAGAGGGCATTGCAGCGCGGGCGCTTGAATTTACGATCCTGACGGCAGCGCGCACCGGCGAAGTGATAGGGGCGACGCCGAGCGAGTTTGATCTTGATGCGGCATTGTGGACAATTCCCGCCGGACGCATGAAGGCAGAGAAGGAACACCGCGTCCCGCTGTCGCCGAGGGCCGTGGAGATAATCCGCGAGATTGGCAAGACGCACAAAGGCGCTTTTGTATTTCCCGGCGGGAAGGAAGGCAAGCCACTATCTAACATGGCGATGCTGGAACTACTCAAGCGCATGGGGCGCGACGATTTGACGGTGCATGGCTTCCGCAGTTCCTTCCGCGATTGGGCATCCGAGCGCACCAATTACCCCCGCGAAGTGTGCGAAATGGCGCTGGCGCACTCCGTCAGCGATCAGGTAGAAGCTGCATATCGTCGCGGCGATCTGTTCGAGAAACGCCGTCGCCTGATGGCAGAATGGGCGCGGCATTGCGACAGCCCGAAGAGCACCAGCAAGGTTATTTCGCTGACGCGTAGTGCTTAAACTGCGCCTGACGGTATCGGGCAAAGCGACTGCTTTTTCTTTGGGTAACGCAGGCGGATAATCAGCCCGTGAACCTTCCTGCCTTCATTGCTGCCGCTGGTAAGCGCACGGCCCGTACTTCGACGCACCGTGACCCGTTGGCAGCGACATCGCTCTACCTGGGCGCGCACGGCGACACCGCCGAAGGTCAAGCACTCCGCAAAGTGATTAGGGCGCTCGCTGCAACAAGCGGCGAGTTTGCCGAGGCCGAGCTATGGCTATTCAGCACAGACACGCTTACGCTCGTTCTGGCGCTGGCTGAGGCACGAACACAGGGCCGCTACCCTGAGGCCGACTGGCTTGCGTTCTAGCCTCGCTACGCTGAAGAATTGCTGCGCCTAGCCCGACGGGGCGAAAACCGGATTCCCTTGCCCGGTTGGCGCAGCATCCTGATTGAAGGGCAAGCGTGAAAGGGCGCAAATGAAAGATAAGAAACCGGATTGGCGAAAAGCGACTGACTACCCCAAGGACTATTCGTTTGATCGATGGGCATATGAATTTGAATTGCGGGGCGCGCCAAGATTGCGGCCAGCGATTCCAAGTAACTCGCTTTCCGAAGCCGGACGACGAAATCTGAAATCGGATGCGCCCGTTGTTTACCTATACGGCCCTTGGGGCATTGCACCGACTGTCCCCAATGCGGAAGGTTTTCAATTTGGTATACTTCCACAAGAATATGACCATCGGAAGCATCAAGTCCTGCTATTCATGATGGACGATAACATTGACGAACAAATTGAGAGCGCCCGCACGAGGCTCAAGCAATTACAAGAGCACCTATTTTCGACGCCGGCTGCCCGCAAGCGGTCTGACAAGTATCAGTCCTACCTACGATTGCTCGATGCGGAAAGAGAAAATGCAACGACTAAAGAAATGGCTGTAGCGATCTTCCCTTACTTATCAAACGAACAGCCAGACTATCTGGCAACCAAGCGCGTCGAAAACGGGCTCAAGGCTGCACATAGACTATTGAAGTGCGGTGTAAAGCCGCTTTTCGCAACAACGAATAGGTAAAACTCCCAAATAAGCGCTCTGCTTATTTTTCATGTATTGCCCCAAAGCAACTTAGTACGATGCATTCCAATAAGCCGCGACTGTATCGCGGCGGACAGGAGTGCAGAGCATGGAAACGCTTCTAAGAATCCGGGATGTTTGTCGCGTTACCGGGCTAGGACGAAGCACGATTTACAGTTTTGTGGCCGCGCATAGATTTCCAGCACCAATCAAAGTATCCGAAAGGGCAACCGCATTTGTCGGCAAGGAAGTTAATGCGTGGATCGAACAGCGCATTGCCGATAGCCGCAAGTCCGTAGCCTGAAGGTGCGATGATGAACCGCACCAACAAAAACGCCGGGGTGCAACCCGGCGCGGATACTACTGAACACTTCCGCCTAGATTATACGCGCTCCAATCGCGGAGCGGCGCAAGCATCGCCAACCTGCGGGAAGCAAGCGGCTTTCGCGCTATTCAATTGCGAAGTGCTACCGCTGGCAGCTGTAGACCGGATGTTTAGGCGCAACCCCGAATGGGTGTCGGCATGAATAGCGCGATCGACCAATTTCGAGGCGCAATCGAATCGGCGGGCTTGATAGCACCAGCTATGATCGAAGCCGACGGCAAGTTGCGACGTTTCGCTAGCAATGGCAAGCGCGGCGACGATGCCGGATGGTATGCGCTACACGATGATGGCATTCCCGCCGGGATATTCGGCGACTGGCGCAACGGCATTTCGCAAACATGGCGGGCGGATATTGGACGCAAGCTAACCCATGCCGAGGATGCCGCGCACCGCGCCAAGATAGAAGCGATGCGGCACGAGCGCGAAGCCGAGAAGCTCCGCGAACAGGCCGAAGCTGCCAGCAAGGCGGCAGCGATCTGGAAAGCCGCGAGACCCGCACCGGAAGATCATCCTTATCTTGTCCGAAAGGGTATCAAGGCCAGCGGCGCACGGCTGCACAATGACGCGCTGGTGATCCCGATGCGCGACGGCAGCGAGCTGCACAGCCTGCAATTTATCGGGACGGATGGTGACAAGCGCTTTCTGACCGGCGGGCGTGTCGCAGGCTGCTATTACAGCATCGGCACCACGAAGGGCGCGGCGGCGCTGTGCATCGCCGAAGGCTTCGCAACTGGCGCAACGATTCACGAAGCAACAGGCTACCCGGTGGCGGTGGCATTTAACGCCGGGAACCTGGGGCCGGTGGCGAAGGCCATGCGCGAACGATTCGCCGACCTTCCGCTAATTCTCTGCGCCGATGATGATGCCGCGACCGAAGGCAACCCCGGACGAGCAAAGGCGGCGGTGGCGGCACGAGCTGTCGGCGGGCTGGTGGCAATTCCAGACTTCGGCACCGACCGACCCGACGGTGCGACCGACTTTAACGATATGGCGCAGCGGTGCGGCGCGGAAGCCGTAAAGCAGGCCATAGCAAGCGCGAGCGCGCCCGCAGCGGTAGAGCATCAACCAGGCGACAACAACGCGCCGGCGGGCGATTTTGAGGGCTGGCCGGAACCGCAACCGCTTGCCGCAAAGGTTGAACCGGAACCGTATCCGTTAGATGCACTACCCGACACAATCCGGGCAGCGGTGCAAGAGGTTAGGGGATTTGTTAAATGTCCGTTGCCGCTGGTGGCATCGTCGGCGCTGTCGGCGCTGTCGCTGGCGATCCAAGCCCATGCGGATGTGCGACGCGACGAAATACTTTCTGCACCGGTAAGCCTGTTCCTGCTGACCATTGCAGACAGCGGCGAACGCAAGTCCCAAGCCGACAAGATGTTCATCAAGCCGATTCTGGACTATCAAGATGCACAAGCCGAGGAAGCAAAGCCAGCGTGGAAAGACTACAAGGCGGCATTCGAGGCATGGGAAGCGAAACGCGGCGGCATCAAAGACAAAATCCGCCAGCTTGCCAAAGGCAACAAGCCGACGACGGGCGAGGAAACGAACTTGCGCGATCTAGAACAGGACAAGCCGGAACCGCCAAGAGTGCCGAAACTGGTACGCGAAGATGCGACACCGGAAGGGCTGGCGAAGAAACTGCAACAGGAATGGCCTTCCGCTGGCGTGATTTCGAACGAGGCCGGAATCGTTTTCGGGGCGCATGGCATGAACAATGAAAGCGTTGTGCGAAATTTGGCCTTGCTAAATAAACTGTGGGACGGCGGGCGTCATCATTCTGACCGGGCCGACGACGCGCGAGACCGTGATGTTAGAGGGGCGCGGCTGACGATGGGCCTGATGATTCAAGAGTTGACCCTACGGGCATTCTTCGATCAATCGAAAGGGCTGGCGCGTGGTACTGGCTTTCTTGCGCGGTTCCTTGTCGCATGGCCTGATAGCACGATGGGAACGCGGTTCTATGCCGACCCAGTCGCCGGAAGTCCGGCCTTGTCCGCTTTTAACCGGCGCATTGCCGAGTTACTCAAGCAACGCGCACCCATTGATGATAACGGCGCACTAACCCCGCCGGTGATGTCGCTGACACCGGAAGCAAAAGCGGCATGGATAGCCTTCCATGACGCAATAGAGGCCGAGCTACGCAGCGGTGGCGAACTGTATGACGTGCGGGACGTGGCGAGTAAGTCCGCCGACAATGCTGCACGGCTGGCGGCGCTGTTCCAGGTATTCGATGGCGCTGGCGGCGCAATCGGCGCGGATGCTTTCGAAGGCGCAAGCCGGATTGTGGCATGGCACCTGAACGAAGCGCGGCGATTCTTTGGCGAGCTTGCACTACCGCCGGAACTGGTAGGCGTAGCACGGCTGGATGCTTGGCTGATCGCGTATTGCAAGCGGAAACACACGCACCTTGTACCGATTGCCAAGCTGCAACAAGGCGGGCCGGGCGGACTGCGGAGCAAGGCAGCCATAGAAACCGCCATGCGCGAATTGGAAGATTCGTACCGGGCGCGATGGTTGCAGGAAGGCAGGCGGAGAATGATCGCCGTCAATCCGGCGCTGCTGACCGAGGGGGGTGAATCATGACCCTCGCTGCGCTGATCCGAAAACGGGAAACCGGGAAGCCTGCTAATGCTAATCCTGCTAATCCTGCTAATCCTGCTAATGGTGGGCAGGGTAAGGCAGGAACATTAGCAACTTTAGCAACTTTAGCATTAGCAAAGCCGGAACCCGCCTGGCGCTGGCTGATGCACTACGCCGACGGATATGTGGAAATCCGATTCTCGCCAGAAGTGAGTCATGCTGAAGCTCTGGCGAAATGTCCCGGCGCGATTGCTGCCGAGCCAATACCGGAAACACCGGCGCGCAAGCCGACCGAGGCCGAGGCGGCGGAACTGTCGCGGCTGGTGTCACTGGCCTACCCGGACGAAACCGACCGAGCTGAAGCACTTGCGGCGGCGCTGGCTGACCCTGGAGAGGCGCTAACCTGTTATCGCGCCATTGCCGACCGCGAAGGCAAGGTGCAATGAAGGGACAAGGCTATACCTTCGCCGGAGTTTGTAAGGGCATTACCAAGGCCGGGACACCCTGCCGGCGAATCGTGGTCTATGCAAATGGCCGCTGCCGGGCGCACGGCGGCGACTCCACCGAATTTATGCGGGAGCGACTAGAGCGAATAAGGCAAAAAGCGCTGCGCCGCATCAAGAAGTGGAAGCGGCGGCTTAACATTAAGGATGCGCGGAAATGAAATTCAGATACAAGAAACGCAAGATATGCGGCGCTAGGAATAGAAAAGGCAACCCGTGCGCCTGCAAGATGTTATATCGCAATGGGCGCTGCAAGTACCACGGAGGATTATCGACAGGCCCAAAGACACCGGAAGGCCGCGCACGCGCCCTGTTGAATTTGAAGCAGTACGCCTATAAAGCGAAACAGAAGAACGATACCGGTTAAGCCGAGTCAGTCCGTAGCCTGCCATTCCAACGGCGGAAAACTCAGCAGCTTGGCTCGCGGTCTACACTCGAGCGTCAATCACGGTGCGGACACAGACCATATCGCTCGGTCTATAGACAAGGCTATTCCACTGGCCTAGGCTACGTATCCGTAGGCTCTCGTGTTACTGCAACGTGGAAGCGAGATGCTTAATTTCCAACGAAGAAGGCGCGTACCAATGCGAAACCTTTTGACGCTCGCGATCCTGCTCGCTGTATCTGGCTGCGACAATGCCACGACCGATTTACTTAGTTGCCGAGACCCCACTTCGACGACGAATAGCGCGCCACTGTCAGTAACAGTCAATAAGTACATGAAGACCATATCGGTTGAGCAGTTCGCAATTAGGAATATAGTTTTTTCGGATACGGCTATTTCTTTCGAGTTAAATGACACCTCCAATGCTCAAGGTCGTCCTGCAAATTGGAAAAGGATGTCTTTGAATCGCGTGACGGGTGTGCTGAGAGATGATGCCTATCCTCGTGATGGCTTCATATGTGAAAAGACAAACCGCAAGATTTGACCTTGAGACTAATTACCAATGATTGCAAAGCCACAACAGGGGAGCAATCATGCCTAGACGCCTGATGAGTGATGAGTTTGATCCGGAAGGTCTCGATAGCAACGACTACACCCAATCGTTCGAAGACGGGGAAGTTTTTGGTCCAACGGCGGGCCTCGCCGATCATCAGTCAGCGGAAATAGAAATTCCGTCGCCATTGAGTTCCGACTACGTCGCAATACCGCACAGTCCAGAGCCCTTGAACGAACTGAGCCCCAAAATGCAACTGCTGCTGAAGATGAACTATTCCTGTCAAGAGTGCAGAGTCCAATTGCGGGATAGACCAGAACTTCTTCACCAACATCACCCAGGCCAGGACAAGACAACGGACGACCCGCGCTATACTCAACTACTTTGTTTAGACTGCCACCAACGGCGTGATAACCACGATTTCATGAAATCGAAATACCCAAAGGTGGACTTCGACTACATTGAGCAAATGCGGCGTGAACAACATCGCATACGCAAATAGCGACTCGGCCAAATAGAGACGCCGCTCGCAGATACGCGCGGGCGATGCAGCAAGCCTTCTTGCGCAGATGGGGGGGGGCGAATCGCGCCTTGGTCTGTCCACGAGGCCAGCGCCGCACGACTCTCGAAACGGAAGCATGGATCGCGCAACACGTTCTCTCCGCTCTAATTGCAACTGATCTTCTAGAGTATCCGCTGAAGATTGAGCCGAGCGACCGCCCCCCCAAGACGCCGGAGCCGGGCAATCAGTCATTCCTGCCTGATTAACCGCTTCGCTACTGAGTGATATAGGTACGGTCGGTTCTCGACCTTTTCCAGTAATTCCAACCGGGCGGCAACAGCTAGGGCGTAGGCTTTGCGGCGTCCGAATTTTCGTACCGAAAAGGATTTGGTCATAGCCTTGCCATCGTGGGGTGTGATCTTTGCCTGCCAGGAGCCTAGAGGCTGCCTGCGGGTGGTAAGAAAATGCACCCCTGCCACACCGCTGGTATTGTTGGATCGCTTCTGCTCGTGGAACTCTCGAATGGTAAGAATCTTTACCTTGGCGAGTTGCCTGTCCCGCCAAGTAATAGCCGCTTTTCGGGCCTTGGCAGAGCCGCCGTACTTTGGCTCATAGAATCGCTGGTAGTACAACTTGCCGCGCCTGGCAAAATGCACGCTCCAGTACCAAGTCCCTTTTTCATGCTGTAGATGATGGATGGCGTACACGATAGCCTCGCCACCGGCTATTCTGAAGCGAGTCGCTTGGCGATGCCGGAAATTCGCGCAATCTCTTTCAATGCCTGCCGACGCGCTGTCTCGGTTTCGCGGAGTGATCGAGAGATTAGATTGTCGTTCGTTGCAGTACCCCCTGGGATCGAGGTTTGGATGCCCATTTCGTTCAGGGCATCGCACAGCCGGTCAGTTGTTGTCGGACGCTTTCTCATGGATTACCTCTTCCTCCACGCCCACGACAGCTTTCATTTCTTACCGAATTTTCCAAGTACGTCGTCCATGAGCTTCACAACGCAATCAGAGAAACCAAGAATTGATTCAGGAGAATTCTTTCGAATTACCCTTTGGTCCGCCGTATATTCGGAATCGACAACCGTTAAGTCCAATGGCACGATTACATCCATCCCGTCTTTCTTGCGGTTGTATCCAATCGAAACTTTGCTATTGTTTGTCAGGTCTTCAATCATTTTGAATATTGCGGGGTCCTTGGCGTTGTAGATGAACAATCTATAACCTTCGTCCCCATCCAAGATTTGTTGCTTCGCACTTGCCGAAGTGCCGCTTGCTGTCTGTATGTATGCAAAGTTTGGGCGCTCAAGAGGAGACCCCTTGGTCATATTCTTAAGTCCAATTTTTAGCATTAGCCCTAGGCTATTACCTTGCGCGCTTCGAAGGACAAGACTCCCGTTGATAGCAACTTGATCGCCATTCAGGTAGACCCGATCAGCTTGCACCGCTAGATAGACTAGCGAACATCCCTCCAATTGACCGCCGACCTGTACGGGTTGAGACCTCACCCAATGCGTTCCGAATACCGAGTCATCTGCCGCTTTGACGCTCAGGACGGTGCAAGCCAACATCACTCCTGCCATTAGTCGTCGCATAGCGTCTCCGTTAGTTCTGAGGCTTTACCATTCTCCATTCCCACGGAGGCACCGGCTTATCATCCGCCCAAAGTCCGCGCTTTGCTGCAGTAGCTGCATCCTGAAGGCGATAGAGAGGGCTATTGGGCTTGTTGTAGCGGTCATACACCCAAGCCATTCCGAGGGCGACCTGATGTGCTCCAGCGTCTACGGTGCGGCATTCAACCTTGCCCACCGAGCGCCCGTAACGATCCTTGGCGATTTGCTCTACCTTGGCCGATTGCTGAAAACATAGGTCTGCAAGGGATTGCTTTGAACGATTGCCGAAAGGTTGTCGCAACTCGGGCGCGTCGATCTCGGCAAGCCTAACCTTGATCTGCTGCTTCTCGACCAGGACAGTCAAGGTGTCGCCATCATGGACGGATACGACTAGGCCGGTAGTGTCAGCCCATGCGGGAAAAGACAAAGCCAGCGCGAGGAAGGTTGCTACCGTCTGCAAGTATCCGTGCATGAAATAATGGATCGCCGCTATGGATGGCTTCGCGCTATCTTGGCTATTTTGCAACGAGTCCATACTGTTGAAGAAGGAACATCAGAATGATCGACGCAAGCACAATTACCACCGCCTTAGCGGCAGCGGTAACGACTTTGTCTAGGTAGGGATGTACCGCCCAAAATTGAGGGAAAGTCATTTTCTGAGATCGATGCACATACCAATGAAAGCCGAACAAGGATGGGAATACAAGCGGCACTCCCCAAATTGGAACATTTATAAAATCTCTATCTTTGATCAGGAATGTGCAGATGAGGAAAACTATGACGAATTTCCCTGTGCCAAGAAAAGCAAATGCTAGCGCAGCTGCGAAAGCGTCGAATGCCTTTCCGCACTTTGATGAAAATACTCTAAGTTTAGACGGTATATTTGCCATGTATCTTTAGAGGTGTTTGGCCGCCATCTCCTTGCTGATCTTGTCGATTGTGCCGCGCACGAGGGCCAGTAGCATCATCAAAATTGCTTTACGCATTGAATACTCTGTGATCCGCTGTTAAGCAGCGTATGATTTTGCTGACATTGTCGACACACCGATGGACACCCTCTCCTGTCCCGCCCCATGGTGCTATCAGACCCACTTCTGACTCTCGCTCTGTACCACCTGGCGGACACCCTCTAGAAGTTACCATCTCCGGTGTGCAATCCGGGGGGGGATACGGGAACAAGACCAACGACCTGCCAGCACCCGGACTGTCAGACTCTTACGCTGGGGCGCGTGTTTTGCATCAAACATCGGCATCCGACGACCACACACGAAACGGCGCAACGGGTGCATTGATGGGACAGGGCTACACATTCGCCGGAGTTTGCAACGGCTTGTTATCCGCTAAGCAGTAGCTGGGCTATTGCATCACTCGTTCGAAGACCATCTCTCCAATCTTTGTAGCAAGAGCCTCGATTCCCAGCCAGGCATTTCGGTAGTAATCCTCAACCATGAATTGCTTACCCTGAAACGTTACGACTGCCTTAATCTCGTCCTTGCCTGCAAACGCCCCGACCAGAAATCGCGCCCCGTCGTCTCGGGCGGCATACTCTTGGATAGAAACTGTCGCCTCCTGCCCGGGCGCCACTTTCGCTCCTGAATTCGCGGCCGCACTAGCGTAGCCTTGGACGATTAGTTTGGGCACCGTGGACCTGACCTGGCAAGCACCGCAATCAGTCACCACCTTTAAACTAGGCACCTCACGCAACGGAGCCTGTGTGCCCGCCGAAGGAGCTGGCACATTGGTAGCGCAACCAGAGATTGCTAAAGAAACGACAACGAACAACAGAACTATGCTATCTATCGATTTCATTTTGACCTCTCCCCGATAATAGAAAAATCACCTGCGTACGTCTATTGCTAGCCTAAAAACCGGAAGTACCCCGGCTCGAAAAGCGGACGTTTCACGTGCCGCGTCAAATGCGCCAACTTCCATGGGAACCAGTTTAGAGATGCACAAAATCTTGGCTGTTGATATTCGTAGCCAGCAGGCTGTTCAGGATGGCGAGATATTCGCCTGAGGCGCTACTGATAATCGTGTCGGCTGCGTGTGTACCCGTTCCCTGCTGGATTCTCAGGTCGGCGTACTGCAATGATCCCGCAAGAGCTAAACGGTCAGTCCCATCCTTGAAGTCGGTGATTACGTCCGCCAATTGCAGGGTCGTACCCCCGTCGCCTGTTCTAAGCACAAACAGATCCTGCCCCGCTCCTCCCGTGAGCGTATCGTGGCCTGGCCCCCCGTCGAGCAAGTCCTTTCCTGTTGTGCCGATCAATACATCGTCACCAGCGTCGCCATACTTCATGCTACTCAGGGATTTCTCGCGCCCTTCGCGGTAGCCAAATTGAATGTAGTGGCGCTCCCCTGCCTCAGCGTTAAGGCCAAACGCCGCAAGGAGATCGAGGTTTGCCGCTACATACGACTGTCCATCGAAGGTCGCTGTACGATGCTCAGCATAGCCGTTGGTAATGTAATGGCTGGCTCCAGCCTGGGCATTGGTCCCAAACGCTGCGATCAGGTCGGGGTAGGAGGCGACGTACTGCAGCCCGTCGAAGGTCGCGTGTCGCCCCTCCTTGTAGCCGCTTTGAAGGTAGTGCGCCGCTCCATTATTCCCGTTGGCCCCGAACGCGCCAATCAGGTCCGAGTATGAGGCGATGTACTGCAGGCCATCGATGGTATGCCGCCCTTCGGCGAACCCGCTCTTGATGTATTGCGTTGTCGCCACATCGCTACCGGAGCCAAATTTGTAGATCAAGTTAGGATTGGCGTTGAGATAGTTGACTGCGTCAAAAGTCGTATGCCTCCCTTCTTTGTACCCACTCTGGATGTAGTGCGTGGCGCCTGCGTCGCTATTCGCTCCGAATGCTTTGAGCAGGTCTGGATATGAGGCGATGTACGCCAAGCTATCGAAGGTGGCGATACGACCTTCAGCCAATCCATGATTAATGAAGTGCGTAACCCCGGCATCGACTTTAGTCCCGAAAGCGTTGATAAGGTCGGGATAGGAGGCTATGTAATCCAATCCGAACACCTTATTGTCCGCTCCGGAAACTCTTGTTGATCTATCTCCCCAGAAATACACCTGTTCGATATTGCTTAGCGTGTCTGTCCCATCCAGCAATTGCGCATTCTCGGTGCGCGGGACAACAACCGCGGAAACCCCGGAAGTTAGGAGGAAGTAATCTGATGATCTTCCCCTAAATTGGGCCGTATCAGTTCCTGCGACCCCGTCGAGGTTGTCGTTGCCGGATGTTCCATCGAGGATATTGTTAGCCGAGTTTCCAGTAATTCGTACCCCGCTCGATCCAAAGGCTCGAACGTTTTCAATGTATGGGAGATCTCCAAGCGAATAGGTGAAGTTTACCCAGATCGTATCCGTTCCTTCATTGGCGTATTCGATGACGCTGTCATTAGTTGAATTTAGGACGAAAGTATCGTCTCCTGTACCGCCATAAAAAACGTCATTGCCGTTTCTGGCAGATGCATCCCAATCAAATCTGTCATTGCCGTTGCCGCCGTAGAGTTCATCGTTTCCATCTCCGCCCGCTAAGTCATCATTGCCATCCTCTCCAGAAAGTAGATCGTTGCCGGCTTGGCCGCTAATGACATTGTCAAGAGAATTGCCGACTATGAAGTCAGCATACGAACCGCCGTTGGCGTTCTCGTATTCTCCGTAGAACCAACGCAGATGAGCAGGGTCCCCACCCGATAGGATGGTGTTCTTAGCGTCATACAGGCTCATACCCACCCCAACCTTGTGCGGAGCACCGACGATATCTGCGCCCATGTGCAGAAAGGCACCTTCGACGTATGCCGACAAGTCGATGGTATCGATTCCACCTTTATCAAAATACGTTCGATATCCTGCCGTGCCCGCAGCTATTGTGTCATTGCCGGTTCCGCTCGTACCTGCACCCTCGCCGTAGGCTTTTTGCAGCGCGATCACATCCAAGATCATTGGAGTATGTGAATGCCACGCGAAGCTTGAGCCCGGCAGCACAGACTGCTGATCGTCGTACGACATGATCGAAAAATATTCTTTGTACATATCCGCTGCGCTGTCTGTGCGGAATCCAAGCTGGCTAAATCCCAGATCTTTGGTAGCCGCAAAATCAGCCGTGATCGTTGCAACATCAGTGCTGGCGTTGTATGCGCTATGCGGATGTGAAAGGCCCAAAGAATGTCCAAGTTCATGCTCTAAGGTTTGCCGCGCCCGCGTGTTTGAATCGAGTGTGTAATCACCAGCGAATTTGGATGCGTATTGGTTGAGGAAGATATCTCCGGCACCCCCAGTGTAGTTAAAGTTATTGTCAGAATTGATTCCGGAGATTCCCGCAAAAATATTCCCGTCCGAGCGGTAAATCCAATTGATATTGATATCAGAGAGATTGGCTTGCCCTACGTCTCTTGAATTGGGGGTCGAGTCAGAACCAGTATCGTAGTTGCCCTTCCATTCAAAAGTAATGTTTGCAAATTGCGAATAGGTTGCCAAGATATCCTGAATGTTTATCAGCATTTGGTTGGTCCACACCATTTCATTTGAACCTGCGGTGTAAAGACCAGCGTAGAAGTTGAGGCTCGAATAATCGGCATAGCTAAAACTATCCGAAACCGATACACGAACAGTCCCCGTTAGTTTGAAATTTGACCTACCGAGAGCGTCAAAGTTAAACATCGCTTTATCGATTTCGGTGGTTGGCGTGTAGGCGACATAGGTAGCCATTAGCTCAATTCCCCTTTCCAGTTACGACGAACGGTTCGCAACCTAAATTCCAAGCTAGACGAAACAAGAAATAAGGTGCGCCTCATCCCGTTCGGTGTCAATTTAACGTTCAATAGCTGGATAGGAACCATTTGCAAGCGTGTACGACGGTGTCCATCTTCTTATTAGCTACAGGGCAAAACGACTAGCGTTAGATACGACAGATGTGCGTTATGCAGCGTTGGGAGTGGTAAGCCTACGCACCTGCGGCGGGAGTCCCGTTAATGGCGTACCCCCCCTTTCAGGCGAGCAAGGTAGATTGCTTTTTTCAGCTGGGTAGCCTGTACCGCCCTTTTTCGTAACTAACCCGAACCTTACCCCGCGCGCGCGCCTGCGATGGTAACCAACGGTATCCGGGTACCAATGCCACCAGTACGATACCGCCAAGGAATCCATGCCATGCCACCACCGGGAAAAGGAGGCTCATTTGTGGCGCGCACGCTCACCCATAAATTCTTCGCGCCAAAATTGGAGAAAGGTAAAGGCGGGGGAAGCTTCAACGATGGCCGGGGTCGCAATCTTGCCCGAGGTCATACCCCCGGTCCGGCGGGGTGCCTGGGGGGGTCGAAATTCACGCTGCCCCTTCGCGTCGCGCGAGCCGTCGCCGTGGATTTAGGGCGAAACGGCGAACACAAACGGGAGTAAAAACGGGGGTAATATCTAGTCTATATTGATAATAATAATTTAATCAATATATTACGAACAATACTGGCGGAGAGAGCGGGATTCGAACCCGCGATACGGTTTAACCCGTATACACGCTTTCCAGGCGTGCGCCTTCAACCGCTCGGCCACCTCTCCTGCTGATTGTCGAGCCCGCAGTTGCTGTCAGATCCGGGTCTTCGCGAAGGTGCGCAGCTTACGCCAGAACCCCCTGTAAGGCAATGGAATAACGCCTTCCTGGATTCCGGTGTATTGGCCTTTCCGCGCTCCGCGCTTCGTCCTTCCGACCGGAAGAAAGCGGGAGCTTGCGCCCCCTCTTTCGAACCCGCGGCTCATACCGCACTACGGAAACGCTCAGCCCCCCTTCTGCACGGTGGAGCGAATGATCTCGACCACATCGGGATTGGCGAGGGTGGTAATGTCCCCGGTATTGCCCTTGGTGGAGATGGCTGCCAGGATCCGGCGCATGATCTTGCCCGAACGCGTCTTCGGCATATCCGGAACGATCCAGACATGCTTTGGCTTGGCGATAGGGCCGATGTGGTCGGCAATGGCCGTCGCGATTTTCGCGCTCAACTCCGGACTCGCCTCGAAGCCCGGCTTAAGGGAAACATACAGATCGGGGACGCGGCCCTTGAGTTCGTCGGGAACGGGCACAACGGCCGCCTCCGCCACTTCGGGCACGGTGAGGGCGGCGCTCTCGATCTCCTTGGGCCCAAGCCGGTGGCCCGCCACATTGATGACATCGTCAATGCGCCCGAGGATGCGGAAATAGCCGTCGGCCGCGTAGACTGCCCCGTCTCCCGCGAAGTAGGGCCAGTCACGCCAGTCCT
>ORJL010424884.1_pt1 | contig 17222 bp, 13 predicted proteins | sample 1779941 | NCBI WGS metagenome assembly ORJL01 (sample SAMEA104232317, study PRJEB22302) | groundwater metagenome | biome: forest; feature: aquifer; material: groundwater | place: USA | collected 2011-08-07 | depth 5.8 m | reverse complement strand
CGACGATACATTAAATATAACATGCCTACATTTACGCAAAAGTCCGAGGTCAACGATCCCCGCCTCAAATCGGTCTGCTATCAGGGTTTAGGGCCTAAAATCCTCTGGAACTTTCGTTTCAGAGCGCCTGTTGCTCCAACGAGTCACCATATCGTTACTCTGGCAGGGGAGTGATAATGACCGTGCGGAAATGGATTTCTCCGCCCTCGGACTGCAGCCCCACAGGGCCGGAAAGGACTTCGACTCCGGTCACCTCGTTCACCTTCTGCCCGTTGATCCACACGGTGTAGCGGGGACCATTGGCCTCGATTTCAACCCGATTCCACTGGCCTGGAGCGGCTTCGGCATCGACCAACTTCCTGATACCGTCGATGTCGCCTGCCAGCTCATGTTTCGCAACATGGAAATACCTGGGCTGGTTGGATTCGATTTTCATGCCCTGGAGACCAAGCACGTCTCCGGCGCTTCCATGCATCAACTGTGTTTCGACACAGCGTGGGAGCGCCTTGCTGGTATCGTTGATCCGCGAGAAGATCCCGCTGTTCCCCGGTTTGAGTCCCTCAGGCCAACGGTATTCCACTTCCATCCGGAAATTCCGGAATTTTCTTTCGCCGTAGATGAAACCGACCGGCGTGCCTTTGCAGATAAGCAGCCCATCGCTGACCGACCAGACCTTCTCCTTAGGCACCGATGGGTCGGCGAGAACATGCCGCCAACCGCTGAGGTTCTTGCCGTTAAAGAGCCGAATAGTGGTGGAATCGCAGCACTTCATTCCAGCACAACCCGAGGTGAAGGCTAGCACGGACAGCAGCAGAGCAATCGAGGCGAGAATCGTTAGTTTCATGAGTCCAGTGATTATCAGATCTTGCGAATCGACTCCAGGAAAATGAGTTGTGTTATTGCAGGCAATTCAACGTCTTTCTTGTTCAGCTCCTCCTCCGCGCTCCTTCGCGCCGTTCGCGGTTGCGATTCCTGATTTCCACCGTAAAGGGCGACGGAGCGCAAAGGAGGCTGACAGGAACTCGGTGATCCAAATCTTTGGGGCCTTCTGAGTTAGCCGACGAAAGAGTATTTTATTTGCCGGCGAGAGATGGCTGGTTACATTGGGACTCAAACACAAGTCTTTTCAAGCGTATGCACAAGACCTCTTCATGGCGGGCCGCGGTCAGAGTGGGCATTCTGTTGCTCAGTGCCGCCGCCAGGGCGGCCGATCCGGCGGACGGGGAGTTGTTGTTCGAGGACCATTTCACCGGCAAGCTGGCGGAGGGCTGGTCCTGGGAACGGGAGGATCAGCCAGACTGGCGTGTGGGGCCGCCGGGGCTCGAGGTGCGGGTGCGGCCCGGCAACATGTGGGGTGGCGCGAACAACGCGAGAAATGTGCTCGTGCGCTCGATTCCCACGTCCGGCGAGACGCCGGTGGAAATAGCGGTCACCCTCAGCAACGCGCCCACGGGGCAATGGGAACAGGCGAACCTGGTCTGGTTCTACGATGACAGCAACATGGTCAAGCTGGGGCAGGAACTGGTAACCGGGCGCTATTCCATCGTCATGGGTCGCGAGGAAGGGGATCGCGCACGCACGGTGGCGATCATCCCACTCGATGCCAATACCGTCGAGTTGAGGCTCCAGGCGGTTCAGAACCGTGTGCGCGGCCAGTTTCGCACCGCCCTGTGGAGTCAGTGGCGCGACGTCGGTGAATGTGATCTGCCGGCCAAGGGCGAGCCGAAAGCCAGCCTGCACTTCTACAACGGCCCGCCCAACGAGGCGCATTGGGCGCGCGTGAGCGAGTTCAACGTGCGGCGCCTGCCGGCGGCGGCGGCGAACTGGCCAAGGGTGCGCGTGGCGGAAAGCTTCTATCGCGCCGCCGGCCCTGCTGCGAACAGCGGGTTGGCCACACTCGAACTGCCCGACGGCTTTGAGCTAATGAACCAGTTGCACGCCCTGGCGGGCGGTTCGAAGGCGGATTTCGAGCAGCGGGTTTTTCTGAACAGAGACGGCAGCTATGGATGGAGTTGGGACCGGCGCTCGTCCGCGAGCAAAGAGCCGATCGCCTGCGGAGTTAGTTGGGGAGCGGCTGGCAACGGGCGTGATCATCCAGGCCCTCCTTTTCAGCCCGGCGTTTCATACTCTTGGAAGTCCGCCGAGCTTGAGTCTGACGCCGTAACACGACTGGAAAATGACAGCGGCGACCACAGCCTGGCGGCGGTCATCTGGCTTTCGGCGGGCAATATCCCTTCGAGTCCGCCGCATCGACTGACCATTTTGTTCGATTGGTATGGGCCGGCGTCCGAGGCGCGAACCTTGAACGACGGCTACCGCGACTATGGCCGCGTCCAAACCCCGGCAGACTCCCATGAGATCCGGTACCGGATCAGAGGCTTTCGAGGTGCTCCGCCCAAAGTCAATCTGAGAGCGTTCCTGGACGCCGCCGAATTGGGAATGGGTCCCGTGCGCGTCCACGGTGTCTGGTTTGGCAACGAAATATGGGATGGCTCGCGCGGCGGCACGCTGGTGAGCAGGCTGGATTTGGTGGTGGACGGCAAGCGTTACTCCAGTGTCCTCCCACAGCCCGGCAGGTGATCCCACCGCCATCGCAAAACATTGTTACATATGTACAAATGTATTGTCGCCACAGCCTACGGCTTGAAGGTCTGCAATTGTTTCCCTGCCTCCCTGAGCACCTCGATCCGTTTTCGCCATGCCTGTTGTCCGAGGTAATCGGCTGGCAGAAGCGGTTCCGGCAGGAGCGGGTCCGGCGTCACCGCCTCCAGCCACGCCTGGTGCTCGGCTCTCGCCCAGTCCAGCAACACCCGGGCCGGTCCCTCGTCCTCCAACTCAGCGCCCGGGCGCTCTCCGAGGACCTTCAGATGCCGGGCATACCGGAGGTTGATGCGCTCGAAATCCCACGCGCCAGCGACGATCTCCGCGTCCGATTCCCCCGCGCATGGACGCGCCTCCAACAGGATGAGCGTTTTGACGTCGATCTTCCCGCCTTCGAGGACCTGTCGTTGGCCTTCTAGGGAATCAGGCGTGATCCACACACTCCGTTGCAGGTAGCCGAAGCTTCGATCGCACAAGTAGCGTCGCAGCCGCATGCGATGGGCGTTCTGGCCTGCGGGGACATCGAACAAGACGATGCGCCAACGGCCATCCCACCTCCGCGACCATCTGGCTTGCGGATCGCGTCCGCCTAGCGCGCGCAAGCGACCTGCGGCGGTAAGGCGATACGTGCGTTCGTCGGCTGCGGCAGGATCGCGTTCCACCAGATGCTGTCGCTCCAGGGTGAGAACACGGCGAAACAAGCCATCACGGTAAGCCCAGCTTTCGTAGGACTCGGTCAGGTTGCGGAAGGTGGGCCGCATCAGTGTGTCGGCGGACCAGAGCAGGAAGTTGAGGAACTCCTCAGTCTTGGGTTTCATGGCGGAAGGATGGCGGATCGACAAGAAACCGCCAGACAAAAGTTTGTTTCATATGGAACAGTGTTTCCGAGGGCTGGCGAGGTATAGCTTGCCCTGTCAGTCTGAAGCCTGCCTCGTTAGCGCGCGGGCATAAACCAATGCCGATTATTGCGAGGCCTATGCCTCATCCTAACCGCCTTGCTTGGCTCGCCCCGGCAACCTCAATCCGCGACAAGGGCGGCAGCCGGCAATCCCTGGCTGTGGGAGGCGGCGGCAAGGTCGAAGTCGCGAGCGATCGCGCCGGGTTCCTCGCCGACGTGTTGTTTGGCGATCAGAACGTAGATCGAGGGGATCACCAGCAGCGTAAACACGGTTCCCAGCGCCATTCCCGCGACGATCGTGATGCCGATCGAGTTGCGCGCCGCCGCACCCGCGCCCGTGACCAGCGTGAGCGGGAAGTGACCGCAAACGGTGGCCACGCTCGTCATCAACACAGGGCGCAATCGCACCAGGGCGGCCTCCCGTACGGCCTGAACCTTTGGCAGACCGCGACGCTGCATTTCGTTAGCGAATTCAACGATCAGGATGCCGTTCTTTGAGACAAGCCCAACGAGGGTGACGAGACCGACTTGGGAGTAGATGTTCAGGGTGGTGGTCCAGCCATTGGTGAAGAACGCCGTGTTCGGATCGGGCATCTTGAGGAAGCTGAAGAGCAGCGCGCCGAACATGGCAAGAGGCACCGAGCCCAGCAGGATGATCAACGGATCGCGGAAGCTGTTGAACTGAGCCGCCAGCACAAGGAAGATCAGGAGCAGCGCGAGGATGAAGGCCGGCAAAAACTTACTGCCTTCGACGCGCAGTTGGCGGGATTCTCCGGTGTAGTCGATCTTGTAGCCCTTCGGCAGAATGCGGGCGGCCTCCTGTTCGAGAAACTGGAGCGACTCATCGAGGGGCCGAATGGCCACGCCGCTGAGCTTCACGGCATTGAACTGTTGGAAGCGGTTAAGCGAGCGTGGCCCGGTTTTCTTCTTCAGCGTCGCAAACGTGCTGAGCGGCACCAACTGGCCGTTCGGCCCCTTCACGTAGTTGTCCTCGAGCTGACTGGCAGTCAAGCGCTCGATGCGCTTGAGCTGCGGGATCACCTTGTAGCTGCGGCCCGCAAAATTGAATCGGTTCACAAAATTGCCGCCCACCAGCGTCCCCAGGTCCGCGCCCACAGTGGTCATATTGAGGCCGAGCGAGGCAACCTTGTCGCGGTCCATCACCACCTCGACCTCGGGTTGGTCCATCTTCGTGTCGATGGTGGGAGGAAACGCGAACATACCGCTGGCCGCGGCCTTCCGCTGCAACTCCTCGGCGTACTTCAAGATCACCTCCGGCTCGGCTGTGGAACCGATAACAAACTCGACCGGGAACTGGCCGCCGCCCGGCAGCGCGGATGGCGTGGCCGCAAAGGTACGAACGCCAGGGATGCCGCTGACCTTCCGTTGCACTTCCGGCGTGATCTGGAAGACGGTGCGTTTCCGCTCGCCCCAAGGCTTCAGCACCAACCCGGCAAACCCGTTGTCCGGGAACGTCACCTGGAATGTCTGCGACGCCTCCGGCAGGCTCATCAGCTCGCGGTTGACCGCCTCGGTGTAAAAAGTGGTCTGGTCGATCGTCGCGTCCGCCGCAGCCTCGACGATGCCGAACACGATGCTCTGGTCCTCCGCGGGCGCGAGTTCTTTGGGGGCCATGATGAACATCGGAATCGCCAGCAGACTCAGGGTGAGCCAGATGATATAGACCGCCGGACGCGCCGAGAGCGTGGCGTCGAGCACCCGTCCGTAGGACCGGCGAAGGCGATCGAACCCGTGGTTGATCCGGCCAGTGAGGCCATGCTCCTCGCGCCCGGCGTCGAGCAACTTGGAAGACATGACCGGCGAGAGCGTCAGCGCGACCACGCCTGAGACGAGCACGGCGCCCGCAAGCGTGAAAGCAAACTCGCGGAAGAGCGAACCGGTGAGGCCGCCTTGCAGACCGATCGGAGCATACACGGCCGCCAGCGTGATGGTCATGGCAATCACCGGACCCACCAACTCGCGCGCCCCCAGCAACGCCGCCCGACGCGGCGTCTGACCCTCGCGAATGTGGCGTTCGACGTTTTCCACAATCACGATGGCGTCGTCCACCACAAGACCGACCGACAGCACAATGGCGAGCAACGTCAGCAGGTTCACCGTAAACCCGAATATCTGCATCAGGAAGACGGCGCCGATGAGTGAAACCGGAATCGCCACCAGCGGCACGAGCACCGAACGCAAGGAGCCCAGGAACAGAAAAATCACGATTGCGACGATCAGCAGCGTTTCGCTCAGCGTCTTGAGCACTTCGTTGATCGCGTCGTCGATGTACTTCGTGGCATCGTAGGCGATCCGGGCATTGAGCCCCGTGGGAAGTTCTTTGCGGACCAATTCCATCTCAGCCCTGACCCGTTTGATGACATCCAGGGAGTTGGCGTTGGGCAACACCCAGACGCCCATGAATACGGCGCGCTCCCCGCTAAACCGGACCTCGGCGTCGTAACTGTCCGCCCCCAACTCCACGTCGGCCACATCCCCCAACCGGACAAGGGTGTCACCCGACTGGCGGACGACCAGATTTCGGAACTCCTCGACCGAGCGCAGGTCGGTGTTGGCGGTGAGGTTCACCTGCACCAGCGAGCCTTTGGTGTGGCCGATGGCGGAGAGGAAGTTGTTGGCTGCCAACGCTTCGCGGATCTGAGCGGGGTTGATCTTCAGGGCCGCCAAACGGTCTGGTTTGAGCCAGATGCGCATGGCGAAGGTGCGCCCGCCAAGGATATCCGCGCGCTGCACGCCATTGAGGGCGGAGAGCCGGGGCTGGACCACGCGGACGAGGTAATCTGTGATTTGGTTCGCCTGCAGGATGTCCGAGCTGAAGCTCAGATAGGCGGAGGCAAATTGCGAATCGGCGGTTTCAATGTTGATGATGGGCACCTCGGCCTCGGGAGGCAGATCGTTGCGAACCTGGTCCACCTTCGAGCTGATCTCGGCCAGGGCTTTGGTGGGCTCGTAGTTGAGCTTGAGCCGCGCCGTAATCCGAGACAACCCCAGGCTGCTGCTCGAAGCCAGGTATTCGATGCCGTCGGCCGCGGCGATGGCCCGTTCGAGCGGTGTGGTGATGAACCCACGCACCAACTCCGCGCTCGCACCCACGTAGGCGGTCGTGATCGTTACCGTGGCATTGTCGCTGCGCGGGTACTGCCGGACGTTGAGGGATTTGATCGACTGGAACCCGGCAATGAGGATGACCAGGTTCACCACCACGGCGAGCACGGGGCGCCGAATGAAAACATCAGTGAACGACTTCATGGAGGGATACCGGGATCAATTGTCAGCCGGGTGAGGCGACGCATCGGTGTTCAGGACCAGGCTGTTGTTCTCCACCACCGACATGCCGTTGCGGAGTTTGAACAGGCCCGAACTCACAATCCGTTCTCCCGGCTTGAGGCCCGACTCCACGTTCAGGAAGTCACCGCGCGCACGCCCGACGCGAACAAACTGCTGCCGCACCGCCAACCCCGCCCCCCCACCGTCCTGGGCCGGTTTTGGCTCGATGACGTAAACCGAATCCCCGTACGGCGCGCTCAGGATCGAGGTGGCCGGGATCACCAGCACAGGCTGCTCCTCCGGAAGCAGCACTTCCACGCGCGCAAACATGCCGGGCCGTAGCAATTGCTCCACATTCTCGAGGGTCGCCCGCAAGCCCACGCTGCGGGTGGACAGATCCAGGTCGGGGTTGATCGCCGTCAGGACCCCATCAAACTGGCGGCCCGCATAGGCGTCGGTGACCAGGCGCACCCGCATCCCGGTGCTGAGCTTGCCGAGCTGTTGCTGGGGCAGGGAGAAATCGGCGTAAGCCGGGGACAACGCCTGGAGGGAGACGATCGGTTTGCCTGTCTCGAGGTACTGGCCGAGATTGACCAGACGGAGCCCAAGACGTCCGGCAAACGGCGCGCGAATGGTCTTTTTCTCAATCGTGGCGCGAACCGTGTCTGCGGTGGCCTGGCTCTGCTTCAACGTGGCCTCGGCCGTGTCCAGCTCGGATTGCGAAATCATCTCCTGACTGCGGAGGTTGCTCACGCGAGTCAACGTGACGCGAGCCAGTCCCACCTGGGCTTCGATGGCCCGGAGTTGAGCCTCCTCAGACGAGATGTCCAGTCGCACCAGCAGGTCCCCCTTTCCCACGACGGCGCCGGATTCGAACGCGATCTCGCGCACGGTGCCGGGGATATCAGGAGTGACCGTCACCCCTTGCACGGCGACAATCGAGCCGATGGCGGTGAGGGTACCCTGCCACTTCTCTTCGCGGGCAATGGCGGAGGAGACGGTCTCCGGCGGGGGCGCGAACGACTTGCCGGCGGCCACCAGCTTCCTGACCTGCATGGCTTTCACCCCGGCCAGACCGCCGAGGACTAGTAGAACGATGAAAACAGCGATTGCGAGTTTACCTTTCATGATTTCAAAAGAGTGAGGGTCGGCGCTTTACGCGGGGCGCGCGCCGGCCAAAAACAACTCCACGATACGCTCGGCAGTGCGCCGGTTTGGGAGCCCGCGGACCTTGATCAGGTAGGCCATGATGTAAAGGTGCATCAGGCCCACGAAACACATCGCAAGTTCCTCCGCGTCAAAATCGCGGTTCAGTTCCCCCTGGGCGACCGCCTTCTTGAACAGGCTATGCAAGAACTCGAAGTTGCGCAGACCCTTCTGGCAGCACCCCGCCTCGTCCGGCACCTCGCCCTGGGCCGCGAAGGTCGTGGCAAAGGCCATGCGCATCAGGTCGCGGTGTCTCCCGATGAACTTGAACAACGCCGCACAGATCTCGGTCAACTGGTCGGCCATGGTGCCCCCCTGGGCCACGGCCTCCTGCATCAAGCGATATCGTTCTTCGAAGGCCCTCTCCACTAACGCGCGGTACAGATCGGCCTTATTGCGGAAATGGTAATAGAGCGACGGCTTGGTCACGCGGGCGTCATCCACGATCTCCTGGACGGACGTCCCGGCATAGCCCTGCTCGGCGAAGCGCCGCAGGGCGGCGTTCATGATCTGCCGGCGTGTGTCCGCTGCTTTTGCCATAAAAACTACCGAACGGTAGGTATGTTTTTTCCTGGCGGCAAGCACAAATTTCACGAGATCGATCCGGTCCTGACCCTACCTGGGGGCTTCCATCGATGGAGGCCAGTTGCAGCTCTCGATCGAGGATATCGATCCTGGCCAGTTCGAGATTCAGATCTCCTCCGGCCTGACCGCCTGGTCCACCTGGACCAACGCGACGGCTATCGAAAGCCGAGTCCTGGTGATCGATCCCGACTTCACCCAGACAGGCCGGCGATTCTTCCGGGCGGTGGTGAAATGAGCGGGTCGGAGGTGTTTATCCGCAGATTTCGGGTATGTGGACGCCGGGCACAAAAGCATGAAGGCAAGGAGGCGGACAACAGCCCCTGCCGCTTCCGGATTCCGCACCCTAGTTGGTCTTGGTGTGTTCATCTTCATTCCCTGGTTCTCTCGGATTCAACAACTCATCCACACGGCTAAACCAGTAGCCCCCGCCCGCAAGCGTGTCAAGGAGCTGGCCAAAGCGGGTGTGAAACTTATCGGCCCGGCCGGGTCCGCTCCCGATGTGCAGCAATAGAATGAACCCATCGGTATCCATCTGTAACAACATGCCCTTCAGGTTCTTCCTCAGTGCCTCAGTGTCTCCGTGGTACATTGCTCCCGTAAAACCTTGAGCATCGCGGGAGCCGCGTGTAGCGTGGTGGTATGAACTGGCAAGAGCGCATTGTCATGAATCCAGACATCCTAGCTGGAAAGCCCGTGGTGAAGGGAACACGGCTGGCGGTAGAGTTTGTCATCGGGCTGCTGGCTCAAGGCTGGTCGGAAGCAGAGGTGCTGCGGAACTACCCGGGCCTGTGCCGCGAGGACATTCAAGCCTGTCTGAGTTACGCCGGGGAACTGCTGGAAACTGAGAAGGTGTACCCGGTAGAGTTAGCTTGATGGGACTCATGCGCTTCCTGGCGAACGAGAATATTCCCTTGGACGCGGTCCATGCCTTGCGCGATCTGGGCCACGATGTGGGCTCGATCAGAGCGGACGCGCCGGGAAGCACCGATCGGCAGGTGTTGGCGCGGGCGGTGGCTGAATGCCGCGTGTTGCTGACGTTCGACAAGGATTTCGCTGAATTGGCCTTCCGCTCCCGTTCGTTGCACGGTGGTTCTTTGTGTGGTGGTTCTTTGTTGTCTTCGACCGCCGACTCGGGTAATTCATTGCGCTCGTTACGAGCCTGGCAAGACGTGAACCTCAACCGGAGTTCCTTATGCATCGAGTGGGTATCATCGGCGGCAGTGGCCTCTACGCTATCGAAGGCCTTTCCCGCCAGAAATGGGTTAAAGTCAAAACGCCCTTTGGCTGGCCTTCCGACAGCCTCCTGACCGGCGAACTCAGCGGACGTCCGGTGGTCTTTCTGCCGCGGCACGGACGCGGGCACCGCCTCCTCCCCAGCGAACTGAACCACCGCGCCAACCTCTACGCCCTGAAGAAGCTCGGAGCCGCCTGGGTCATCAGCGTCAGCGCAGTCGGCTCCCTCCAGGCCAAGTACCAGCCCTGTGATATTGTGCTGCCCGACCAGTTTCTCGATCGCACCAAACGATCCGCGGACCAGACCTTCTTCGGGCGCGGCATCGTAGCCCATATCTCATTCGCCCACCCGATATGCGAGGAACTCCGCCAGTTGCTCCTCACGGCATGCCGCGACGCGGGCGCCACCGCCCACGACGGCGGCGTTTACGTGAACATGGAAGGCCCGGCCTTCAGCACCCGCGCGGAGTCCCTGACGAACCGGCGGGCGGGCTATGATGTCATCGGCATGACAAACCTAGGGGAGGCCAAATGCGCGCGCGAGGCTCAAGTCGCCTACGCCACCATGGCCATGGTGACCGATTATGACTGTTGGAAAGAAGACGACCATGTGACCATCGAGATGGTGGTGGGGAACCTTCAGCGCAACGCCGCCCGCGCCAAAGAGATCATCACGCATGTCCTGCCCCGCATCCCTCAAAAGCCCGGATGCTCGTGCCACAGCGCCTTGAAATACGCCATCCTCACCGACCCCAAATGCTGGCCCGCGAAAACCAAGGCCGATCTGAAACTGCTTCTCAGGTAGCACTACTCACCGGAGCAGGTGCTCCTTGAGGAAGAGAACCGTGGCGAGGAATTGGTAGTCCTGGTTCCGCTTCTTCGCGAACCCGTGGCCTTCGTCCTTTGCCATAAGATACCAGACCCGGCCGCCATTGTCCCGGATGGCCTTCACCATCTGCTCGGACTCGGTCACCGGCACCCTGGGATCGTTCCTGCCCTGCACCACAAAAAGCGGCTTGGTAATCAACCGCACGCTGGTCATTGGGGACACCTTTTCCAGAAACTCACGCATGGCCGGGTCGCGTTCGTCACCATACTCGACCCTGCGAAGATCACGGCGGTAGTCCTGCGTGCGCTCGAGAAACGTCACGAAACGGGAGATGCCCACCACGTCCACGCCCGCACGGAGCCGATCGCTGTAGTGGGTCATGCAGGCCAGAGCCATAAAACCGCCGTAACTGCCGCCGGTGACGGCGATCCGGTCCGCATCCAGCAAAGGATCCCGGCTGACCCAGTCGAGAACCGCGCCGACGTCGCGCACAGAGTCTTCGCGTTTATACCCATTGTCCAAAGTCAAGAAGCCCTTGCCATACCCGCTGGAACCCCGCACGTTGGGGAAAACGATGGCGACGCCCAACTCGGTTAGGTAGTAATTGTTGCGCGCTTGGAAAACCGGTCGCGACTGCCCTTCCGGCCCTCCGTGGATGCTCACCAGAGTGGGGCGTCTGCCGGGGAACCGCGCCGGATCGGGACGATAAACGATCGCCGAAATCGGAAGACCGTCGAAGCTCTTGAGTTTGATGAGTTGGGGCTCGACGAAGTTCGCCGCGTTCAGGCCGCCTATTTCACTCTCCGTCCACCGCTCGACCCGGCTGGTCTTCACATCGAGCGAGTAAACGTCGCTGGGCGTGCGCGCCGAGGAAAGGCTGAAGGCGATTTCGTGGCCATTCTCGTGCCATTGAACTCCGGAGATCACACCCAACGGAAGCTTGGGGACGGAGAGTTCCTTGCCTGTTCTGAGGGTCATCAAGCGCAGGACGCTCACTCCGTCCTCGTTTGTCACCAGAGCCACCGTCTTCCCGTCAGGCCCCAGTTCGAAGTCCTCCACATCCCATGGAATTCCCGTGGTCAAGGGTTGGTGTACGCCCGTGGCCAGGTTGATTCTCGTCAACCGCATAGGCTCGGACTCCTTGTCCGTCGTAGTGAGAACACTCTCGCCGTCTTTGGTAAACTGGGCGCGGCCGTAGGAAACGTTCTCCCCCTCCTTGGGCGTAATCCGCCGACGGGTGCCGTCGGCGACGTCCAGGAGGTGGAGATGACTTTGGTTGATGGAAATGTACTCGAGCACCACGAGGCGCGAGTCGTCCTCGGACCAATCCGTAACACTCCACCCACCGCCGGCGCACTGGAGCAGCAACCGGTTACTCCCCGGGTCCGCCGGATTCATGACGTAGAGATCGGTGTCCTTCCCGTTGCGGCGAGTGGACGAATACGCAAGCCACTTGCCGCTGTGTGACCAGCGCGGATTAGTGTTTCGCGACTTGCCATCGGTAAGCAGCGTGATACCGCCATCGCGCGGATCGTAACGATAGAGCTGGTAGAACTCCCCTCCCCCGACATCCTGGGAGAACACGATGAACTCGCCCGTCTTCGGTCGGAACGAACCACCCGCCACAGGGTCCGGCAGGAAGGTCAACTGCCTGCGAGCCCCGCCCGGCGTCTGAACCAGATGCAACTGGGTGGCGTCGGCAAAGCGCGTGGTGATGAGCAACTCACGCTTGCACGGATGCCAGTTGTTAAAGGCGGCGGAGCGAAACTCGAGGTAGCGCCCGGCACTGGCTTTCAGTTCGGGAGGAATCCGCGGGACTCCCTCCACCACAAGGTTGTCGGGAACCTGGCCCAGCGCGCCCGCCACCAGGAGCCATGAAAGCTGGTTGAGGGCGAACCGCCCCCAACGCGAATAAGGGAGTAACCCAGGCATTCGAGTGTTCACAACAGGAGAGTGTTGGGAAAACCACGACGCGGAGCAACCCAGAATTCAGCTTGGGAGACTAATCCACAAACTGACGCCCCTGAGCCAGGCAATCGCAAAGCTGCCCGTAAACCTCGCCCAGTCTCTCCCGCGCCGCCCCGCTCCCCACCGCGCGCGCAATGCGCCGGGCCAGAGGGCCTTGATCGAGGATCACGCTCAGGCTCTCGCTCCAGCAGTCCGAACCGCCGGCATCGGGAAGCCTCACTTCGGAGAGCAGATGCCGCCATAACTGGCCGGCGGTCAGCGGCCTCTTGCCGGTTACCCCGAACGCCCTGAGATACCCCTCATCAGCCAAAGGAGCCAAGTCGGCCTCGTGGATCGTCCCCAGCAAAATCTCCTCCAAGAACTCCGCGCCAAAGGACTTCTGGTGCGCAAGGTCCGACCACCGCTCTTCCACCAAGCCCTGCAAGATCGCCCACGTGGCGGCGGCGATTGCCAGGTCCGCCGCCGGACACTCCTGGATGTCGATGAGGCGAATCTCGATCGAGTGCCGGCTAAACCGCGCGATAGCGCCGCGGGCGTTCGAGAACTCCTCCTGGAGGATGCCCTCAGGGTCGAGCGGCGCGATGTCCCGGTAAATCCGTCGCAGGATTTTCTCCTCATACTCGCGCTGCGTAAACACCGCCTCAGGAATGACCCGCCCCGTAACGGAAGGGATTCTGGCCGAGTTCACTCGATAGACTGCGAGGCGCGTGTCGCAGTCTCCGGTCAGAAGTCCGTCCCGGAAAGGAGAACTGGCCGCGAGGGCCGGCAAAAGCGGGAGGAGCAGGCGGATGGCGGCATGCAGCCGCGCAAACTCCTCATCATTGGCGAACGGCAGATTCAGATGCATGCTCTGGAGGTTCGACCACCCATGCCCCTGACAACCAAAAATCCGGTCGAACGCCTCGTAGATAGGGCTGTTGTCGTGCGGCCAGAGCCGGGTCTCACGCCGCGGGTTCATCCAGGGGTGCATGGCCGTGGGCATCAACCGCCCGCCTAGCACACGCAGCCGTCGATTCATCTCGCGGACCTCCCCCTGAAAGCCGGCCGCCAGCCCCGCCAGGGAGGTGGCGGGACCGTTCGTTTTAAGTTCGATCACGTGCAGCACCAGTTCGTTGGACCACGCGATCGAGCCGCGCTCCACGTCCGAATCCCACCCGCCGGTCATCTGGCGGATCAGTTCATCGGACGCAGGCAGCACGCTCAGCCCCTCCTCGGCGACAATCATGTACTCCAACTCGACCCCCACCCGCGCGAAGAGAGAAAACGGCGCCATCGCCGCGCTCATATGGGAAGCCCCTGACGGCGCCTCTCCAACCGGTGGAGAAACACCTCCATGATCCTCACGTACAGGCTGTCCTTGAGAACGGAGTCCTCGATGCCGCTCTCGATGGACGGGTTGTCATTGACTTCGATCACGTAGCACTTGCGCCCCACCTGCTTGACATCCACTCCGTAAAGCCCGTTGCCAATCAGATTGGCCGCCTTTAGCGCGGCGCGGACCACGTTCACGGGCGCCAGTTCCACCGGGAGGGTCTCAAAGCGCCCGACTCGCCCTTCATTCCCGTCCCAATGAATGATCTGCCAGTGATTGTCAGCCATGAAGTATTTGCACGCGTAGAGGGGCTTCCGGTCAAAAACGCCGATCCGCCAGTCAAAGGCTGTGGGCAGAAACTCCTGGGCAATGACCAAGTCCGAGCGCTCCAGCAAGTCATCAATCTGCCGACGCACATCGTCCGCGTTCTCCGCTTTAACCACCCCTTGCGAAAACGAACTGTCCGGCTGCTTCAAAATGCACGGCAGACCCAATTGCGGGACAATGTCATCCACGTTGTCCCGATGCACAATAAGTGTGCGCGGGGTCAGAATCTTCCGCTGATCGAGTAACTCGGCCAGATACACCTTGTTCGTGCACTTAAGGATCGACTCCGGGTCGTCCACCACCACCAGTCCCTCCGCAACCCCTCGTCGTGAGAACCGGTAGGTGTGATGGTTCACCCCAGTCGTTTCTCGGATGAAAAGCGCGTCAAACTCCGCCACCCGCTCAAAATCCTCGCGCGCGATGACCTCGGCGTGGATTCCCAGGCTGCCCGCGGCCTTGATGAACTTCTTGATGGCCGGCTCGTCGCTGGCCACCTCCTTGCTCTGCGGATCGTAAAGGATCGCCATGTCGTAGCGCTCGACCGCCTTGCGCTGCGCGGCCGGGCGGCGTCCGGCAAAGAACTCGGTGGCCACGGTCAACACGAAGGGCAGGTGCGCGTCGGGGATTTCATGCGCGGAGATCGGCCCCACGCTCTGGAGAATCCAGTGATCATTCTTCACAAAGTGCGCCCGCACAAAGGGGGCCTGGAACTGCTTGAAAAGCTGCGCGCTCAAGCGGTCGTACTTGCGCGCCAGATTCCTCCCGAAATAAATGCTCAAGGTGAAACTGCGCGAACGAATACCCGCCAGGCTCGCTTGTATCAACTCCTCGAGTTCCTCCGACATCAGGTGCACGATCGTTTGGGACTTCATGTCCTGGATCGTCGAGATGCTCGGGATCGGCTTGTGCCGCCGCGCTTCCGCGAGTAGGGAGACGTAGTAACCAACGCTCTGGTACCGATAAGAACGGCAGAAATTGAATACCTTGGCGCCGTCCAAATCCACATAGTGCGGCTCGACCAGGTAGGACCGCGCCGAGACCACCTCGACCCCGGGCACATGGAGGGGCCATTCTTGTGGGTTGTTAACTACGAGCAATATTGGCATGGGAGAATCAGGGTGGCTGGAGGAAAGCCGCGAGGCATGAATGTCATGGACAACTAGCAGGGTCGCCCGCCGGTTCCCCAGGCGGGCGCCGCGGGCGCCATAATTCTCGTTCGGGCCTTCACAAAAGCCGTTGCCTCCTCAGCAGAGGCGCAAGGAACATACAGACCCTCCGCAGGAAATGAAGCAAGATATTTGCTATGGGTACCCCCCTCGCGCCATCTCCCCTCCGTGCGGAGGTCTCCGACGCGCCACCCCCGTCTCGACGGCGGCCTGTTGGACCGCGGTGGAAACCAGGTGCACCACTTCGCGATTGAACACGCTCGGCACGATGTACTCCCGGCTCAACTCAGGTTCCGTAATGCAATTGGCCAACGAATGGGCCGCCGCCAGCTTCATCGGCTCGTTGATCGTCCTCGCCCGGACATCCAGCGCTCCGCGGAAGATCCCGGGGAACGCCAGCACGTTGTTGATCTGGTTCGGATAGTCGCTGCGTCCCGTGGCCACGATGAAGGCATCCTTAGCCGCCTCCTCTGGCATGATCTCCGGGACCGGATTCGCCAGCGCGAAGATGATCGGTCTGGGCGCCATGCGTCGGAGGTCCCGTCGATCCACCTGGTCCGGACCGGAGACTCCGATGAAGACATGCGCGCCTGTCAATGCGTCCACCAGTTTTCCTCGAACGCCCCGGGGGTTGGTGTGGCTGGCCAGCCACATCTTACTCTCGTTCAGCTCCCCGGCCCGGCTGGGGTACAGGATCCCCTGCCGATCACAGACCAGTATTTCTCGCGCTCCGGCGTTCAATAACATGCGCGTGATGGCGGTGCCCGCGGCCCCGGCCCCGGAAATCGCGATTCTCAAGTCAGGAATCTTTTGGCGGGTCAACCGCATGGCGTTCAGGAGGGCGGCCAGCACCACCACGGCGGTGCCGTGCTGGTCATCGTGGAACACCGGAATGTCCAGGCGGGCCTGGAGCTTCTCCTCGACCGCGAAGCAGCGAGGGGCGGAAATATCCTCCAGGTTGATTCCTCCGAACCCAACCGACATGTGAGCCACCGTCTCCACAATTTGATCCACCTCCTTCGTCCGCAAGCAGATGGGGTAGGCGTCGATGTTCGCGAATTCCTTGAACAACATCGCCTTGCCTTCCATCACCGGCATGGCGGCGTCAGGTCCGATGTCTCCCAACCCCAGAACCGCGGTTCCGTCGCTGACCACGGCCACAGAATTGCCTTTGATGGTAAGCTGCCACGCCTTGCGATGGTCTTTGGCGATCGCCTCGCAAACCCTGGCGACCCCAGGAGTGTAGGCCATGGAAAGAGAGTCCCGGGTGGTGACGGGGACTTTGTTGCGGATCGATATTTTTCCACCCAGGTGCAACAGGAACACCCGGTCGGAGGTGTGAAGAACCTTCACGCGACGCAACTTCCTCACCGCCTCCACAATCTGCTCCTGGTGCGCCTCATCATGAGCCCGCACTGAGACGTCCCGAGTCATCTGTTTGGCGTCGGTGGAGACGATGTCCACAGCCCCCAGGTCGCCGCCCGCGGCACCGATGGTCTGAATAATCCTGGCGAACATCCCAATCTGATTAGGATAAGTGAGCCGGATGGCGAAGCTGTAGGCGACCGTAGGTCGGTTGGTCATATCGGTTTCTCTCAATCGTTGCTGCCGCAGTTCTTTTCAAACCTAAACCGGCGGCAACCTACCCTCACTCCGGCGTTCATACAAGGTCTGCCGACCCGGTTCCCGCTTTCCGCTCCTTAGCCATCGTGCTAACAATGGACAGTGGGCAGAGGACCTCGGACTGCGCGCCGCCCCCCCGGGACGCAGGTGCTTGGGCAAGGTCATAACTCCGCGTCTGCGCATCGG
>ORJL011340402.1_pt1 | contig 17228 bp, 12 predicted proteins | sample 1779941 | NCBI WGS metagenome assembly ORJL01 (sample SAMEA104232317, study PRJEB22302) | groundwater metagenome | biome: forest; feature: aquifer; material: groundwater | place: USA | collected 2011-08-07 | depth 5.8 m | reverse complement strand
TGGGATGCCTGTCAGTTGGTGGGCCGCTGCCTCGTTTCGGCCCGGATCAAGCGGCTCGCTGGGGCAACTCTCTTAGCAGTGCAGCTAGAAAGATAAGTCTGGCTCTGGGCGATTTCCCTTCGTACTAATGGTGGGCGGCATGATCGTCTGGATGCTGGCCATAAAACAGATCTTGTCATACATTGTCCGCCAACCCGGGACCGATCTGGTTCTGGGCAGGCAAGCCCTAGATGGCCGTTTTGGCCACGTAGCTCTCTAATTCGACCGATTATGCAACCAACTCGGCCAAAACTGTTGCTTTTGAGCTCCAGAGCCGTTATTGTCAAGTAGCAGGCATCGACTACAGATAACGTAAACAGGAGGCTCGATATGCGATTAAGATCAACAGGACTGGGCAAGACCGAATTGGTAGGTGAGGTAGAGGATTTGAAGCGCTCCGGCGACTTTCTCATCATGGTCGTAAATACGACCAGTCCGGTAAAATGGAAAGTGAGAGCAGCGCTTAGTCACAAGGACATGTTCTCGCTTCTTCGCATGATGTTGAAATGGTCCATTCTCCGGTATCTGTTGCGGATCAAAGACAAACCGAATGCGGAGATACCGGCTTTCTAGGATTGTGGGATAACTGTCAAACATCTGCGTATGATGCGCCGGTGCGTGCCGGCTTCAAAGGGCCGGCAACGCCGGGGCCCTCCAGGCCGACTTAAAGAACCGGTGGCATTGCGGCGATACTGGCTCACGCCTTGCCCTCGGCCTTGAGCTTTTCGATAATGTCAGCTTTCAGCACCTTCTTATCGATTTTCTGGCCCGCGGCCAGCGTCGGCATGGTCTCCAGGATTTCCAGCCGCTCCGGTATCTTGAAGGGCGCCAGGCCCTTTTCCTTGAGGAAGGCGGACATGTCCTCGAAGGTGAACTTCTGGCCTGCCTTGGGCACCACATAGGCGCAGGCCCTTTCCAGCATTTCGGGGTCGGGCATCCCCACCACGGCTATGTCCAGGACCCGGGGATGGGTGCTCATCAGTTTTTCGATCTCGATGGGATAGACGTTCTGGCCTCCCCGCTTGATCATCTCCTTCTTCCGGCCCACGATGACCAGGTTTCCGTCTTCATTGATTTTCGCCAGGTCGCCCGTGTGGTACCAGTTGTCTTTGGTCCAGGACTCCCAGGTGGCATGTTCGTCCCTGAAGTAGCCGCCGACGCCGGCCGGCCCGGTGCCCAGGACTTCTCCCACTTCGCCGCGGGCCACCTCTTTGCCGTCATCGTCCACGAGCTTCAATTTCGCCCCGTTCATGGGCTTGCCCGCTGTCAGCACCCTGACTTCAATCGGGTCGTCCGGTGTAGGGTTGGTTGAGCATCCGAAATCAACCGCCCCGTAGGCCTGGATCACTTTGCCACCCACCGTTTCCTCCAACTCTTTGGCCAGTTGAAAGGGAGGCGTACCCGCGGCGCAATACCACACCCGCATCGAACGCAAATCGTATTGCGGCCGGTTCGGGTGTCTGAGAATGCCGGTGAACATGGTGGGGACCAGTCCGGCCACGGTTATCTTTTCCTTCTGGATAACGCGCATGGCCTCCTCGGCCTCGAAGTGCTCCATCATGACGATGCGGGCGCCCACCATGGCCGCGGCCCAGTAGACCAGGATATTGGGGCCTCCCGTCGCCGGGGATAGCGCGCCAACCACGTCTTTGCGGGTCAGCTTGAGGGCCTGCACCTGGCCCTGGCAGAGGCTGCGGCGGGCCGCGGTGGGAATCTGGACGAACTTGGGGAATCCGGTGCTCCCGCTGGTGTGCGAAATCCAGGAGGTTTCCCTCGGGTCGAAGGTGAATTTCTTGAGGTAGCCTTCAGGATATTTCTTTTCCAGCGGCTTCTCCAGCATCTCTTTCACGGAGATGCAGCCGACCGGCACATTGTCGCCGGTCATCAGGATATGCTTGAGTTCGGGCAGGCTGGGACGGACCTCCTGCACCATCTGAAGGTAGTTGAAGCCGCGGAATTCCGGCGGGATGACTATGGCTTTGGCGCCGGTGAACTTGAGGATATACTCCATCTCTTTGTGGCGGAGCGTCCTCAGGACAGGGGCGCAAAGAATGCCGGCCTTCTCCCAGGCCAGACGCATCGTGACGAGTTCCACCGAGTTGGGCAACTGGATGACGATGACGTCTTCTTTCTTGAAACCCATTTCCAGAAGGCCGAGGGCTAAGCGGTCTATCCATTGTTTCGCCTGTGCCCAGGTCAGCCTGGTCCTGGAATCGCTGACCGCCGTGTCATTGGGGAACGTCTTTGCATTTTCGTCCCAGACATCGGGCCAGGAAGTCAGTTGCCACTGGCCGGTCTTAACGTATTCGTCCATCATGGCCTGAGTGTATCTAGCGGCAAACGCCATTAAACTCCTCCGTAGAGAATTCTAAGATTCCAAGATTCTAAGATTACAGATTAAAGATTGCAGATAGCAGATTGTGAATTCTAGGATTCTAAGATTAAAGACTACAGATTCCCCGCCCGTCCGACCGACAGGCGGGGGGGAATCTTAGAATCTTCAAATTTTGAATCTTTGAATCGTCTATCCCCTCTTCGCCATGACTCTGGCGTACTGGCTCTGCATGGCCTTCATCCTGGCCAGGTCTTCAGCGCTGAAGAACTTGCGCAAGTCCACCTTGTCCACCGGATGTTTGGACCGTTCAAAATTCCATTTGCCGTCAAACGGGACCGTGGCGTCCAGCCCGATGCCGCCCTCCTGGCGGATTTCATCGCTGGCCTGCAGGGCGATTCCGGCGCGCTCCATGGGCATCAGGGCCTGGCCCATTCCTCCGGCGGCTACGCGGACTATTCCGGTTGACGGGTTAAGCCTGGTGGTCAGCGCCCACAGCACGTCCTCCGGACTGTAGATGTCGACATCCTCGTCTACGACGACCACGATCCGCGTCCCCTGTCCCGCGGCCAGCGCGGCGCTCAAGAGGTTTCTCTGGTGCCCTTCGTCAGCCCGCCGGGCCTTCTTCACCTGAAAGATGACGTGGCCGGCGCACCCGGCCACTCCGGGAATAATGTTGACGTCTTTGACCAGCCCGGGCCGCATGCGGTCGGCCAGTTCCAGGAAGCAGGCCTCCCGGAAAAGCGAACTGGCGATGTCGCACTCGAAGCCGTTAGCCAGCGGGGTATAGAAGATGGGCCGGTCTTTGCGGTGGGTGATCGCCGTGACATTGAACTTCAGCAGCCGGTAAGCCCTTCCCAGGTAGCCGGTCCATTCGGGGAAGAAGGGCGCTACGCCGATGCGGCCCAGTTTCTCGGCCTCGTCGGTTTCCCAGGCGCGTTCTTTGGTGTCCACGTAGCCTTCGAGGACCCATTCCGACTGAGCGATGGCATAGGCATCCTGGGTCTTAGCTTTTACAATTTCTACGGGCGTTTCCTGCAGAGCCCCGGCAAATCCCAGTTCGTCAGACCCGATAGGGACAATCGTATGCAAGAAGATAGAAGCGGCGGCAGTTATGACTGCCGGGGGCGTGCCGATGTTGATGGTCATCGGTATCTTTTCGCTCCGGTGTTCGATGAAGGCCGTCCACTCCAGGTGAGAACTGGAGCCAAAGGAGATGCTCGACCAGTTCTTGCCCCGGAAGTTCATGCGGTTGAAAGAAACGTGGCTGCCACCTCTGAAGTATTTCCCGGTGATAAGGGTGTTTCCTCCTCCCATGATGCGGCCACCGTCCCGTTCCGTATGCAGAAGAATGGGCAGGGTTGACATAACATCAATCTTGTCGGTGACGACCACTTCCTGGCATGGAGCTTGCTGCACTTCCTTCGGCGGCAGAGGGTGGCGGAGGCTTTCCAGGCATTTGACCTTAACTTCGGGATATGTCTCAACGCCGAACATGCTGGCCACCCTGTCGGTCCTTGAAAAGAGGTTCCCCAGGTCCCGGACGCCGGGATAGCCTTTAATGTTCTCGAAAAGCAACGCCGGTCCGTTTTCCAGCGATTTCTCGATGCCGGATATTTCCAGGATAGGGCTTACTTCGGCAGAGATCTTCTCCAATTGACCGCTGCCTTCGAGGAAGGCCAGGGTGTCTCTCAGGCTGGAAATGTTTCTTGGTTTCATCGCGCTCCTTTACTTCTTAGACTCAAAACAGGCAGGGTGACCGGGAGCAAGCATCCGCGCTCGCCGTTCGGGTAATGCCGTGCCCGAGATAGACTTAGACTTAGACTTAGACTACCCCGGCGTCCGCAATGGTGATATAATGGCTCGCTCCATCCCGATTTCATCCTTATGAAGAATGATACAAGGTGCTTCTTGGTGCCAACGTTCCGGTACGAACGTATTCGGAGACGGATTGCCCATTATGGGACACCGGTTTTTGACTTGTCAAATCGCCCGCCGCTCGATCGCAAAGCAAACACATAAACCTCAGACTCAAAATAAATGAAGAAGGTGACAAAATGATCAGAAAGGAACTCATCAGCCTCAGGAACACGTTGGACTTTCTCAGGGAGAATAACGAACTCCTGGAAGTCCAGAAGCCGGTAAGCCCCATCTACGACATCTCCGGCATCCAGATGTCACTGGAAAACGGCCCGGCCCTGCTCTTCAACAACATCGAGGGCTTTCCCGGCGTTCGCGACACTGCCAACATCTTCGCCCGGCGGGAGCGGATCGCCAAGCTCTTCGGAGTGGCCGAGCACAAGAACCTGAAATTCAAGATCATCGAAGCGATGAAGAAGCCCATTCCGCCGCGGGTGGTGGAAACGGCCCCGTGCCAGGAAGTGGTTATCACCGATAACATCGACGTGCCGGCCACGCTGCCTATGATAAAACACACCGAGTACGACGGGGGCAGAATGCTGGGGGGCGGCAACACCTTCATCGGCGGCAAGTACTTCTATGGAGGCACCCATCTTTCCTTCAACCGGATGAGCTTCCGCGGCAAGAACTGGTCGGGCGTCCATGCCCTGTACGGGACGCAACTGGGAGAAAGCCTGATGGACCACAGGGGCGAAAAGGTCCCGGCTACCATCAATATCGGGACCCCGCCGGCGGTCATGACCATCGCCGGAGGAACGGTGATGCCCCTCATCATACCCAAGGGCACCGACAAGGTCGGAATCGCCGGCGGCTTCCAGGGCTTCCCAGTGGATGTCGTCAAAGCCAAGACGGTGGACGCCTACTCCATAGCCGAATCGGAATGGGTCATCGAGGGCTATTTCGATACCGCCCAGAGGGTCTGGGAGACGGACGAGGCCGAGAAGCTGGACAAGTACGCCGTGGCCCCCTTCTTCCCTGAATGGCCGGGCTACATGGGCCGCGCCATCAAAGGATTTAAATTCCAGGCCACGGCTATCACTCACCGCAAGGACCGGCCTATCTTCTTCACGCCGCTGGCCCACTCCTACGAGGGCGACGACCTCTGCGTCTACTTCCGGGAAGCCTGCTTCTACGAAATGGCTAACCGGATCATCCCCAATTTTGTCACGGATGTCAGTATCATCCATGCCATCACGCCCCGGGCCGGGGTCATCTTCCAGGTCAAGAAGCGGAGGGCGGCTGACGAACTCTACCAGCGCAACCTTATCACCGCTGCCTTCGGCAATACCCAGGGCTTATACCTGGTGGTGGTGGTGGACGAAGACATCGATATATACAACGCTGACGATGTGCTGTGGGCCATCACCACGCGGGTCAACCCGGAAAAGGGCATCATGCGGGGCAGTGTCGGCGGGCGCGGCTCGCCCATGCTGCCTATCGAAAGGGTGGGCCTGACCGGCAAAGAAGTGGCCGCCAGCACCTACATGGGAGGCCTGGGCCTGGACGCCACCATTCCGTTCGGCCAGGAAGCCGAATTCCAGCGGGCCAAGTACTCGGTAGACAAGGTCAACCTGGCCAACTGGTTCACGCCCGAACAACTGGCCTCGGTCAGGGGCATGCAGGCCGACTTCGCCAAGATCTGGGCCAAGAGGGGCGGCTAATACGAGCTTACGCATACGCAGTCGGGCTCGTCCCTGAGCCCGACATAGCTGTGCCCGGGGCCGGGGACGACCCGGGGTGCAGTGGCCGATTGCACCACAGGCCAGTGTGTTTGTTCTAGAAGGGCGGCTCGACAATGGCTAAACCTACCAGATATACCCCGGAGATGATAGCCGAATACCGGCGGACCGGCTATTGGGAAGATATTACTTTTGCCGACTTGTGGGACAGAAACGCCGCGGCCTATCCCCAGAAAGAGGCCCTGGTAGACTACCGGCGGCGCCTTACCTGGTCCGAGGCCAATCTGTGGACGGACCGTGTGGCTCTGGGTTTTCTGGAACTCGGCCTGAAGAGGGACGACCTTATCGTCATTCAGCTGCCCAACTGTGCCGAGGCCGTCATGCTGCGCATCGCCTGCGAAAAGATCGGCGTGCTTTGCCTGCCGCTGCTGCACACCTACCGCGATAAGGAAATGGCCGAGGCGTTTGATCGGGTCAAGCCTGCCGCCATTGTCGTCCGGCGCACCTTCCGTGGCTTCGATCATTTCCAGATGGCCCAGCAACTGCGACAGGGCAGAACTTACCTGAAGCACGTTCTTGTCGCTGGCGACGATGTGCCGCCGGGAGGCGTCTCTCTGGACGAAATGGCCCTTCAGCCGGTCGAAAAGAAGTACCTGGCGGGCTACCTGAAGACCACGCGGTGCCAGCCGACCGAGTTTTCCCTCATTCTTTCCACCAGCGGTACCACCGGGTTTCCCAAGTTCGTTGAATACCCCATTTGTTCCACCATGTGCCGGGAACGGGCCAGGGTGAAAGACCTCAGGCTGACCGGCGACGACATCTACGGAGGCATTGGCCCGGCCCAGGGCGGTCCGAATGGTCCAATCTATTTCGGGGCTTCCCTGGTGGCTGCCAAGGTAGTGCTGCTGGAGCGGTTCGAGCCGGAGAAAGCCTTTGAACTCATACAACGGGAGAAAGTAACTGTCGTTCCGGTGGTGCCCGCCCACCTGGCTTTGATGCTGGCTCATCCGAAGATCGCCGATTATGATCTCAGTTCCATCCGGTGTTTCTGGAGCATGGGGGCCGCGCTGGCCCGCGACCTTGGCCTCGAAGTCGAACGCAGAATGGGGCGGGTGACCCAGGCCTACGGGGCCATAGATTCCTGTGTGGGGGCCGAGCACAACATTGACCAGTCCCTGGAAGAGAGATTAGGGACGGTGGGAAAGCCTTACGCCGGCGCAGATATCCGGATACTGGACGACAGCGGCCGGGAAGTGCCTCGCGGAGAAGTCGGCGAGATCGTCTGTCAGGGCCCGGGCGGGATAAGCGGGTATTACCATGATCCGGAGTCCACCCGGGTGGCCTGGAAAGACGGCTGGTACCATATGGGCGACCTGGGCAGGTTTGATGCCGCCGGCAACCTGATAATAGCCGGGCGCAAGAAGGACATAATAATCCGCGGCGGGCAGAACATCTATCCCGCCGAGATCGAGGTCCTGCTGGTGGCCCATCCCGCGGTAGCGGAGGCGGCCCTGGTCAAGATGCCCGACCGGGTGCTGGGCGAAAAAGCCTGCGCCTTCGTGGTCCTCAAGCCCGGACATGCCCTCACTTTCGACGAATTGATAGCCTTCCTCAAGGAAAAGAACATCGCTACTTTCAAGCTGCCCGAACGGCTGGAGATCGTGGACAAGCTGCCCATGGTAGCCGCCGGCCAGAAGATCGACAAGAAAGTGCTCGAAGCGGATCTGCTCCGCAAGTTGAACGCGGAGTAGGAATAGATCGGCTCCCTAGCTAAATGACGATAGGTTGGGTTGGCGGCTATTGGCGCTTAGGTATGTTGCACTTGTCTTCAGCCGTTTCATGCACGGGGCACCATGTAGTCTACAGTATTGATGTGGTGGCTCCAGCAAGCGCAACCGCCCGACAAGGCGAAGGATTGTTTAACGTCAGCAATACGGTTCAATTGGTGGCGGAAGTCGTGGCCTGATGATTCCCGCCTGCCATTGAGTGCGGCGGGGTTCGAAGAAGAAGCATCCGCCGGCCCCTTGTGCTATAATCCCCGGTGTTGAGACCTTTGCAGGTGCAGGGGGGAAGCCTTCCATGACAAAGCGCTTTGCGGAGCAAGGTGCCCTAGCGGTGTCAATCGAGCGGGTTCTTCGTGAACCGGCCCGTTTTTCCGTTATGGCCCAGCTATCGTCAACGGAAACAGCGAGTTTCCAATCTCTGCTCAGGGAGGCGAGGCTTACCTGGGGGAATCTATCTTTCCACGTCGGCAAGTTGACAGATGCGGGGTATGTCGAGGTTTCCAAGGAGTTCCGCGGGAAGAAGACTCATACTGTCGCTCGTTTGACTGACGAAGGCCGCAACGCATTCGAGAGGTATTGCCGGTCCATGGGAAGACCGCCGGGCGATTTGGCTGTCCGGAAGTCCGTCGAACGGAACGATGCTGGCCCCGTCGGCGAAGATCATGCTGCGGGCGGCTCTGACGCTGCGGCACGCAAGCCACCCGGTAACATTGGCCAGGACCGCCGCGCAGCGATTCTCCGCGGTTCTCATGTCTTCTCGGGTTTGCCCGACGACGATCTTGTGGCGCTTTCCAACCTGGCGGTAGAGTTCCGAGTCCAGGCAGGGCAATTCCTGTACCTGGAAGACGAGCCGCTGGAACGTGTCTATATCGTGGGCGAGGGGCGGGTGAAGGTGCTGCGCAACTTCCCTTCGGGCAGAAACGTTATTCTGGCCTTTTTCAGCCGCGGAGACATGTTTGGGAACATCTCTATGGTTTCGGGCAAACCGCCCCCGGCTTCCGCCCAGGCCGTGAGCGATAGCGTCCTGTTGGCATTCAAACACAGCTATCTGTTGTCCTTCATTTCACAGCGACCCGAACTAAGCTTCAAGCTTCTGTCTAGAGTGCTCAATGTTGTCGGTCTGCAACTACTTCGGGCCACTCGGCGGCTCACTGATATGGCCGTGGAGAAAGTCGACCGCCGTATCGCCCGGACTCTGGTGACCCTTTCCGTAGAGTTCGGTCGTGTCCTGCCGTTCACCCGGCGGGAAATTGCTGAAATATCAGGGACCAGCACCGAGACGGCAATAAGGTTAGTGAAATCCCTGGAAAAGGGGGGTATTCTCCGTCCTTCTAAAGGAAAGCTGATAATCCTCGATTCCGTTAAGCTCCGGGCGATAAGTGACGATGTCTTTTCTGGTCAGCACCCAACAAGACTCGCCCGGTCTTGGGACTTATGACGGTCATCATATCGCACAGGGCACGTTCTATTCTATGATGCACGCGTCAACGATTGACGCTGGAAACAATAGAAGAATGGTAAGGGATGTTCGTTTCTCCTGTTTCTCCAAGGTTTCACTCGCTTAATGCGAATAGTAGGCCGGTGAAGTGATAGGAAAGGATTAAAGGGGAGCCGTGCAAAGGATGAGCATGCTGGTCCCGATATTGGCGTTGGCGGCGATGATCGGGTGCACACAGGCATCGCCAACTGCGATGGAAACGACTGCAAAGCCAGCCCCGGCGAGCGATCGCTCGCCGGCAGTAGAGAAGGATTCGTGGCAGGCGCAGTGGGAAACTGTCAAGGCAGCAGCCAGGCAGGAAAGTAGACTGGTCCTGGTCAGCGGCGCGGCGGCCGCTCTGCGGGAAGAAGGCAACAGGATCATGACCCAGCAGTTCGGTGTCAGTCTAGAATTCACTATGGGGCTGCCCTCCGAAATCATTCCCAAGGTACTGGCCGAGCGAAGGGCGGGTCTCTACACGGTAGATATATTCTTGACCTCTCCTCCGACTGCGCTGGGCACTCTTAAGCCCGCGGGCATCCTTGAACCCATGGACAAGACCGTATTCCTACCTGAGGCCCTCGAACCCGGGGCCTGGTACAACGGGGCCTTTCCGTGGGTTGACAAAGAGCATTATCTGGCAGCGACGCTAGCCATACCCAAAAGCCCGATCCTGGTAAACACGAATCTGGTCAAGCCGGATGAAATCAAATCGTACCGCGACCTCCTTAACCCGAAGTGGAAGGGAAGAATAGCGATGCATGACCCAACCAAGGCAGGCTCCGGCAACGCCTGGTTCAGCACCATGGCCGAAGGGGTCATGGGTTTGGACTTCGTACGCGAGTTTGTGAAGCAGGAGCCGGTTATCAGCCGAGACGAACGGCTGCTGATTGAGTGGGTGGCCAAAGAGAAATACCCCATACTGGTGGGCCCGAAACCGGAGATAGGGACCGAGTTTCAGCGGGCCGGGGCGCTTATTCAATTGATAACGCCGGTGGAGGGTACCTACGTGGGTACCAGCGGAGCTGCCGTCTGTTTGTTGACGAATGCCCCCCACCCCAACGCCTCCAGGTTGTTCATCAACTGGATACTCACCAAAGAAGGGGGCACTTTCCTGGCCAGGGCTTACGGCGGTCAGAGCGCCAGGGTTGACGTTCCCACCGACTTCATTAACCCTGTGCAGGTCCGTCAACCAGGCGGCAAGTACATTGACGAGAACAACGAGGAGTATGCCAGGAAGCAAAACGAATATCAGAAAGTAGCAGAGGATATGTTCCGGGACCTCCTGAAGTGATCTTCATTTTGGAATGAATCGGAAAGGATCGGAGAAAATGAGACTGTCGAGACTCGCGAATGCGTGGTCATTGGTGCTGATTGCGTCTGTGCTGCTGGCAGCTGGGTGCGGACGGCCTGCCCCGACTTCAGCCGAACTTACTGGAACACCGGCGCCAGCTCTCACTGGGTCGGCAATGGGAAAGGATCCATGGCAGGGACGGTGGGAATCGTTGAAGGCAGAAGCGAGGAAGGAAGGAAAACTAGTCATCGTCAGCGGAGCGGCGGCCGCGTTGCGCAAAGTGGGAATGGACAAAAACCTGGCCGACAAATTCGGGATTACCGTGGAGTACACTGCCGGGCTTCCGTCCGAGGTGATTCCCAAGGTGCTGGCCGAGCGAAGGGCGGGTCTCTATCTGGAGGATATTATCCTGTCCGGAGGCACAAACATAATTGGCGTTCTAAAGCCTGCCGGTGTCCTGGAGCCATTGGATGAGATATTGTTCTTGCCTGAGTCCATGGACCCAAAGGCATGGTATAAGGGAGAGGTGCCCTGGGTTGACAAGGAGCACCTCGTGGTGGCTACGCTGGCCATTCCGAAATCTTCTGTGATAATAAACACCAACCAGCTCAAACGAGAGGACATCAAATCGTACCGTGATCTGCTTGACCCTAAATGGAAGGGAAGGATAATACTGTCTGATCCGACCAAAGCCGGAAACGGCAGCGGCTGGTTCAGCGGAATCATGGAAGGCATTATGGACCTAGACTACTTGCGGGCGTTTGCCAAACAGCAGCCCGTAATTAGCAGAGATGAACGCCAGATGCTAGAGTGGGTATCCCAGGGCAAGTATCCGATATTGGTTGGAGGAAGAGAGGAAGTTATGGTGGAGTTCGTGCGGGCTGGGGCTCCCATAGAGTTGATGAACCCCAGGGAAGGCACTTACGTGACCACCAGCAGCGCTGCAGTCACCATGCTGAAAAATGCGCCCCACCCTAACGCGGCAAAGCTATTTGCCAACTGGATGCTCACCAAGGAAGGCGGGACATTCTTTTCGCTGGCCTTTGGCGGCCAGAGCGGCCGGGTCGATGTCCCTACTGACCATATTGATCCGTCACAGCTACGGGAACCAGGGGTGAAGTACATAAACTCCAGCAATGAGGAGTACGCTCTCAGGCAGAACGACTACCTCAAATTGGCCCAGCAGATCTTTGCAGACCAGTTGAAATAGCAACTGCAGCGCCTGGCATGCCTTTACTGAACCTATCAAATAAGCTGATCACTTATTGATCATTCCGGCAGTTCGGGCCAAGCTGACGATGTCCCGTTCAATCCAGCCGTTGGGGAGTAGAGAAAATGTCAATCAGGGAACAACTGGCTGAGTTTTGTTTCAGCCTGAAATACGAAGACTTGCCCCGTGCTGTCGTCGATTTCACGAGGCTTCTCATCACGGACCAGATCGGACTGACAATTGCCGGAGGTCGACGGCACGTCAAGGCGCAAGATGTCGATATTGCCGGTTTCTTCAAGCAGCAGGGGGGCAAGGAAGAGTCCAGCCTGGTGGCGGAAGGCTGCAAAATCCCCTGCATCAATGCCGCTTTTGCCAACACAACCGTTAGTTTTGGGGGCTTTGACGGGCTGCACCGCTCAGCGGTACACTTGCCCTGCTGTCTGATCCCAGCTACCATTGCCGTGGGGGAAAGACAAAAAGCCAGTGGCAATGACCTGATTTTGGCCACCGTGACGGGCGCCGAAATCATTACCCGCGTTGCCTGGGCTCTGGGCTCAGACAACGCCTACAACCGCGGTTTCCATCCTACGGCTCTCAGTTCTCCCTTCGGCTGCGCAATGGCGACGGGTAAGCTGATAGGCCTTGGACGCGAAACTCTGGCGGATGCTTTGAGCATTGCTGCTACCCAGGCCGCCGGATCCTCGCTGTGGCCCCAGGCTGCCCGTCCTACCCGCCACGTCCGCATTCAGGTGGGCCGAGCGGCGCAGGTGGGCGTCACGGCCGCTTTGCTGGCAGAGAGGGGCGTGGTGGGCGCCGACAAGATATTCGAAGACCCTCGGGGGTTCCTTGCCGGCCATTCGGCGCAACCCAACCCGGCCAGGTTGACCGATGGCCTGGGGTCGCTGTGGGAGATCAAGAACACCACGTTGAAGCAGTTTGGAGTGGGCATATATATCATTCCCGGCATGGAAGCCTTGCTGGAAATGCTGGGCAAGAACAACGTCAAAGCCGCGGATATCGCTCACTTGACACTCAGACTTCCCAATGCCGTCATTCCCCTGGTGGGTTCGCCCATCTATCCCAAGGGGGCTTCTTCCAGCGTCAGCGGGCGCTACGTCCTGGCGGTCACAGCCTATAAAGGGGAGAAGGGGATGCTCTTCAGCCGCGAGTACCAGAACGAGGACCAGGTGAACGACCCGCGCTACCAGGAACTCTTCAAACGGATTGATGTCGTCGGGGATTCCGAACTGGACAAGTCCTTCCCCGGAAAATGGCCCTGCACCCTGACACTGAAAACGAAGGATGGTAGGGAATGGACCGAGTATCACGACCGGCCGGTAAAAGGTGAACCGGGAAATCCTTTGACCGCTGAAGATATTGAAACCAGATTCATGAAGGTTGTTGAACCGGTGCTGCCGCGGCAGAAGTGCGACCGCATGCTGGAGTTGCTTCGTTCTCTCGAAAAAGTGACCGACATCTCCGAGTTGGCAAGCCTCATGGCGACCAAGAGTCAGGGCAATTAGAAAAGGGGGATATATATGAGCAAGAACTCCGGGCAGAACGGCAGAAGCATCTCTTTGGTCGCTGTGGGCGATATTTACATCAAGCGGGATGACCCGGCTTCCATCATGGCCAAAGTTAAGCCCTATATTAGAAAAGTCGACATTGCCCTGGCCAATCAGGAATCAAGCATCAGCGACCGGGGTACGCGGATGACCATGCGCCTGGGAATGCGATCCAAACCCGGTACGGAGGCGGTTCTGCCGGACACCGGTTTTCACGCCGTCGGCCTGTCCAATAACCACACCATGGATTTTGGCCCGGAAGGCTTGCTGCAGACCGTAGAGAACCTGGATAGAGTGGGCATTGCCCACGCCGGCGCCGGCCGAAACTTCGAAGAGGCCCACCAGCCAGCACTTATCACTAAGAAGGGAGTAACCGTCGCGCTGCTCTCTTATACCTCCGTTTTCCAGCCCTTGTATGCGGCCAAACCCGACTCACCGGGCATTGCCGTCGTTCAGGTTACCGCCGCCTACGAACCAGATGTAAGAGCGGTGGATATGCCCGGTGTGCCTCCCCGGGTATTGACCTATCCGAACCAGAACGATGTCCAGGCGCTGGTGCAGGATATCAAAAAGGCCAAGGCCCAGGCGGATATCGTGGTCATTTCCTGGCATTGGGGGATCTCTGCAGGATTCCGTACTTATGTTAACTACCAGTTTGAGCTGGGGCATGCAGCGATTGATGCCGGGGCGGACCTTATCTTTGGACATCATGCTCATTATCCGCTGGGCATTGAAGTTTATAAAGGTAAAGCTATCTTCTACGACATGAGTAATTTTGCGATGGAGCTGGGCAAGACCCATACCACCGTTGCCGTGTCTATGATGCTGCGCTGCGAAATTTCCGGCAAGAAGATCAAAAAGGTATCCTTCCTGCCCGTGGCTATAGACCCCTCGGGGGCGCCGGACATCCTGGATACACAGCGCGGCGCCCATGTCGTCCAGCTAATCCAGCAGCTTTCAGAGCGCTTTGGCACCAGGTTTTCCGTTAAGCCCGATGAGGTCGTTGTGCAAACTTCTCCGGCAGTGAAAGGGAGTCAGTCATGAGAAACTTTTCATCAATTACAGCGATATTCCTGGCAGCGGCACTTCTCCTCACCGCCTGCAACCCCGGCTTCACGCCGACAGCCGCACCAGCCCCCAAAAATACCGTTGCCCCGGTTCAACCTGCATGGCAAACTGGATGGGATAGAGCCGTGCGCGGCGCCCGTGATGAGGGCAACATCGTTATCGCCAGCCTGGTCGCGGAGACGGCCCGCCAGTCACTAGCCGAGAACTTCAAGGCGAAGTTCGGCCTGACTGCCGAGTTCGTATCGGGCAGGCCTGCAGAGTTCGCCCCCAAAATACTGGCTGAGCGCCGTGCGGGGCTATATCTTGAAGACATGATGATCGGGGGAGGCGAAACCGGCTTGAGCACTCTGAAACCCGCCGCCGCCCTGGACCGTTTGGACCCGGTGCTGCTGCTGCCGGAAGTAGTCGACGGCAAAGCCTGGTACTCTGGGAACCTTCCCTGGTTCGACAAGGACCATACCGTTCTTTCTTTCATCGCCAGCGCCCAGCCAGCCATTATCATCAACACCACCTTGGTAAAGCCTGGGGAAATCAAGTCCTTCCGGGACCTTCTTGACCCCAAATGGAAAGGAAAGATCATTCTTGGTGATCCTACTGTCGGTGGATCGGGTAACGGGATATTCAGTGCCATGGTCGAAGGCATCATGGATGTGAACTTTGTCCGCAGCCTAGCCAAGCAAGAGCCGGTTATTGCCAAGGATGAGCGACTGTTGGGAGAATGGCTGGCACGTGGCAAATATCCGATCGCGATGGGTATCGGGACGGAAACGGTCACCGAATTTATGAGAGCGGGTGCTCCCATCGATATTGTCACCCCCGTGGAAGGCACGTACGTCTCCGCCAGCACCGGCGTCGTCCTCTTGCTCAGGAATGCACCTCACCCCAACGCGGCCACGGTCGTAATTAACTGGCTCCTGTCCAAAGAGGGGGGAACGGTGTTCTCCAACGCCATAGGAGGCCAGAGCGCCAGGGTGGATGTCCCCACAGATTTCCTGCATCCATCGCGGGTCAGGCAGCCCGGGGGCAAATACTTGATGACCGGCGACGAGGACTATATCGCTAAGAAGACTGACAACCTCAAGCTGGCGAAGGAAATCTTCGCGGATTCACTGAAATAGGCGAGCAAAAGAAGTTGAAAGGGCGGACCATGAAAAGGCTGGTACTCACGTTGGGGTTCATCTCAATAGCGTTTTTGGTAGGCTGCGCCAGTGCGGGGACTCAGGGCGCTGCCGGCAACACGCCGACCATCGCGCCGGCTGGAGCCGCTGCTGGCTCGAAGAACCCGGTAGCCGGCGCCCAGGGCTGGCAACAGGAATGGGATCGGGTCCAGCAGGCGGCGCGAAAGGAAGGTTCGGTGGTCATTCCTAGCAACATCGGGCCCACGGTGCGGCAGGCTTTGTCCCAGGCCATGAAAGACAAGTACGGCGTCGAGATCGAGTTTGTCACCGGCCGTCCGGCGGAGTTCGGTCCCAAAATACTGGCCGAGCGCAGGGCAGGGCTTTACCTCCAAGATTTGATGATCGGCGGGGCTGGTACAGGGTTAGATACCCTGAAACCCGCCGGCGTTCTGGATCCTTTGGACCCGGTGATCTTCCTGCCTGAAGCGCTGGATGACAACGCCTGGTATGCCGGTAAGCCTCCTTGGATCGACAAGGACCACTATATCCTCTCGTTCATTGCCGGTCCGCAGGCCCCTGTATTCATCAACACAGGCCTTGTCAAAAAGGACGAAATCAAGTCCTACCGCGACCTGCTCGATCCTAAGTGGAAAGGAAAGCTACTGCTGGGCGATCCCACTGTCGGCGGCTCCGGCAACGGGTTCTTCAGCGCCCTGGCGGAAGGGATCATGAGTCTGGACTTCCTGCGCCAACTAGCCAAACAGGAGCCGCTTATCTCCAAAGACGAACGTCTCATGGGCGAGTGGGTGGCCCACGGCAAATACCCGGTGGCCATGGCCATCAGCGCCGACAACACCACCGAGTTTATCGCAGCGGGTGCCCCCGTCGATGCTATCACCCCAGTGGAAGGAACCTATACATCAGCCAGCACAGGGAGCGTTCTGATGCTGAAGAACCCGCCGCATCCCAACGCGGCAAAGCTGGTAGCGAACTGGCTCCTCACCAAAGAGGGCGGTTACATCTTCGCCAAGGCGTTCGGCACGCAAAGCGCCAGAGTAGATGTGCCCGCGGATTTCCTGCCCCCTTCGCGCGTGCGCCAGTCTGGAGTCAAATACGTGAGTACGGACAATGAGGAGTACATCGCCAAGAAGAATGAATACCTCAAGACCGCCAAGCAGATCTTCGGCGACTTGATGAAGTAAGTATCATATGACGGCAATAGACATACCCATCCGCGACCGGATGGCCGATTTCTGCGCCGGCCTCACACTTGGGGACTTGCCCCCCGAGGTCGTGAACTTCACACGGCTGCTGATCGTGGATCAGGTCGGCCTGACAATCGCGAGCGTAGGGAGGCATCAAGAAGAGGGCGACATTGATCTTCCAGCGTTCTTCGCCGAAATTGGGGGCACAGAAGAATCCTCGCTGGTTGGCACTGGACTCAAGGTCCCCTGCGCCAACGCGGCCTACTCCAACGCCGCGGTCAGCTATGGCGTTGGTTTTGGCGCCATGCACGCCGCCGCCATCCACCTGCCCCAATCCCTGATCCCAGCCACTATCGCCGTCGCCGAAAAAGAAAAGGCCAGTGGGAAAGACCTCATCTCGGCGACCGTAATCGGCGCCGAGGTCATCTCCCGGGTGGCCTGGGCTCTGGGCTCGGACAATGCCTACAACCTGGGGTTCCATCCTACCTCGCTCGCGGCACCCTTCGGCTGCGCCGTTGCCGCGGGCAGGCTGCTGGG